>SWCE01002043.1_pt1 | contig 112092 bp, 99 predicted proteins | sample 4690061 | NCBI WGS metagenome assembly SWCE01 (sample SAMN10267279, study PRJNA491770) | bioreactor metagenome | isolation source: DHS bioreactor inoculated with subseafloor sediment | place: Japan: off Shimokita Peninsula | collected 2012-10 | reverse complement strand
GTTAGAGGTTAGAGGTTAGAGGTTAGAAGTTAGAAGTTAGAGGTTAGAGGTTAGAGGTTAGAAATTCTCTCCCAGACTCCCCGTCCCCTTTTCCCCTCTTACCTCATCCGCCTTCAGTACCTTCTCCGGGAAGGACATTCTGACTTCTTGCAAAAGAACCTGGTATCAAGTCAAAGATCCTGTCAGGTGAAGAAGCTGAAGACTTATATCTTTCATTTGCAATTGATGAAGGCATAACAACCGCTGATGCATCATGAGAAGACGTAATGAAGGTGTTGAATAAATGAGAATCGCATTTAAAAATAGTTTCATCCGCGATTTGAAGAAAATTCGAAACGACAGGTTATTAAGCCAGATTAGGAATACAATAGAGAGGGTAGAGAAAAGCAATGATATTACTGATATATCAAATATAACGCAATTAAAAGGCCGGGGAGCCATAACCGGAACAGAATTGGAACTTATAGAATTGGTCTGGCTTTAGTTGATGACACGCTGTTTTTTTGCACGGTGCCTTCACAGAAAAGATATTTATAAACGATTTCCATAAGTTCCAGTATTTAAACCTCAGCGCCCTTTAGTCCTGCGCTTTCCGTTTTGGGTGAGTACTACTTCGCTCAATTCTGAAATTCCTCGGTAGTCGGTAATGAGTATTCGGTAATCGTTGGTCAGTAATCTGTTTTTCCGGTCCTGTACGTACTGGATCTGGGTAGAAAAGCCTTCCCCTTCGTCCCCCCGTTGGTCATTAAGCGTAGTCGAAATGCCCCTTGTCTCTCCCTTCTCCCCATCCTCTTGTCCTATTGTCCCCCCGTTCCCTTGTCCCCCCGTCCCTCGTCCCCCAAAAAGCTAACCTAAAATAAATCAGCACGTAATAAAAGCTATTGAGATTTTATCTACTTTTGCACCTCTTTATACATTGGCTTAACTTCACAGGAGCATTCATGAGTAAATATCCTGAATATAAACAACTTAATCTTTCAGCCATCGGTACTGAAGTGCTGAAATTATGGGAAGAAGAAAACGTTTTTCAAAAAAGTCTCGATATCCGTCGTGACAGCACCCCTTTTGTCTTTTACGAAGGCCCCCCTTCAGCTAATGGGGTACCCGGCATTCACCACGTAATGGCCCGCGCCATCAAAGATATTTTTTGCCGTTATAAAACCATGAAAGGGTTTTTGGTAAACCGCAAGGCCGGGTGGGATACACATGGTTTACCTATCGAAATTGCTGTTGAGAAAACCCTTGGCATTACCAAAGAAGATATTGGCAAAAAGATTTCGGTAGATGCTTACAATAAAGCCTGCCGTACCGAGGTAATGAAATACAAGGATATGTGGGATGACCTCACCCGTCGCATCGGCTATTGGGTTGATCTGGATGATCCATACATTACTTTCGACAACAAATACATGGAAACCCTCTGGTTTCTATTGGGGAAATTATACGATAAAGGCCTGTTATATAAAGGCTATACCATTCAGCCTTTTTCACCCGCTGCGGGCACAGGCCTCAGCACCCACGAACTGAATCAGCCCGGCTGTTACCGCAATGTTAAGGACAACACGGTGGTTGCCCAGTTTAAGCTTGTTCGCGATGCGAAATCAGCACAATTCTTTGCAGATGATCATGGCGATGTTTTTTTTATTGCCTGGACCACCACCCCCTGGACACTTCCCAGCAATACCGCCCTGGCCGTGGGCAAAAATATCGAATATCTGAAGGTGAAAACCTTCAATCCATATACTTACGAACCGGTAAGTCTTATCCTGGCAAAGGAACTCTTTGGCAAATACTTCCCGGAGAAAAACGCAGAGCTAAAACTTTCGGAATACGAAGCCGGACAAAAAGTCATTCCGTTTGAGGTGGCTGGTTCCTGGAAAGGAAGCGAGCTGGAAGGCATACGTTATGAGCAACTGCTGCCCTATGCCCAACCCGAAGAAGGCGATGCTTTCCGTGTGGTTACCGGCGATTTCGTAACCACCGAAGATGGTACCGGCATCGTACACATTGCGCCCAGCTTTGGTGCAGATGACTTTAAAGTAGCTAAACTCAACCGCATTGGAGCCCTTACACTGGTTGACCGCCAGGGCCGTTTTACCGAAGAAATGGGCGAATTTGCAGGACGCTATGTAAAGGCTGAATATGCCCCTGATTATGATCCTGCCAACGAAAATAACGTTGACATTGACATCATTGTAAAGCTGAAAAAAGAAAACCGTGCCTTCAAAACGGAGAAGTACGAACACTCTTACCCACACTGCTGGCGTACCGATAAGCCCATTCTCTATTACCCGCTGGATAGCTGGTTTATCCGCACCACCGCTTATCGCGGTGAGATGCTGGCACTGAACAAAACCATCAACTGGAAGCCCGAAGCTACCGGTACCGGACGTTTTGGCAACTGGCTCGAAAATCTGGTTGACTGGAACCTGAGCCGCTCCCGCTACTGGGGAACGCCCCTGCCCATCTGGATGAGCGAGGATAAGGAAGAAGAACTGTGCATCGGTTCGGTAGCACAATTGAAAGAAGAAATTGAAAAATCGGTGACTGCCGGATTTATGTCGTCCAATCCATTGGAAGCCTACCGGCCCGGCGATAACACAGATGAAAATTACAACACTTTTGACCTGCATCGTCCATACGTAGATGATATAATACTTGTTTCGCCTTCCGGAAAAAAGATGTTACGCGAAACCGATCTTATTGACGTGTGGTTTGACTCGGGTGCCATGCCCTTTGCTCAATTCCATTATCCGTTTGAAAACAAGGAGCGACTGGATGAATACTTCCCCGCCGATTTTATTGCCGAAGGCGTTGATCAGACCCGTGGCTGGTTCTTCACGCTGCACGCGATTGCAACCATGGCCTTTGATTCGGTGTCGTTCAAAACCGTGATCTCTAACGGATTGGTATTGGATAAGAATGGCAATAAAATGTCGAAGCGACTGGGCAATGCCGTTGATCCTTTTGAGACCATCGAAAAGTATGGGCCTGATGCTACCCGCTGGTATATGATTACCAATGCACAGCCCTGGGATAATCTGAAATTTGACCTTGACGGTATTGCTGAAGTGCAGCGTAAATTCTTTGGAACACTCTACAATACCTATAATTTCTTCGCTTTATATGCCAATATTGACGGTTTTACTTACCAGGAAGAGGAGGTTCCACTTGAAGACCGTCCGGAAATTGATCGCTGGATACTTTCGGAGCTAAACAGCCTGGTGAAGTCAGTGGACAGCTATTATGATGACTATGAGCCCACTAAGGCCGGTCGTGCCATTGCTGATTTTGTAGATGCCCACCTGAGCAACTGGTATGTGCGCTTATCACGGAGACGTTTCTGGAAAGGCGATTACACCTCCGATAAAATTTCAGCCTACCAAACGCTATACAACTGTCTGGAGACGATAGCCATCCTCATTGCGCCCATTGCACCCTTCTTTAGTGATCGTTTGTTTACCGATCTTAATGGAATAACCGGTCGCAACCCGGCCACTTCAGTGCATCTGGCCGATTTCGCCAGAGCGGATGAAGGCATGATAGACAAAGAGCTGGAGGAACGTATGCAGATTGCACAAAGCATATCTTCTATGGTTCTTTCATTGCGAAAGCAGCACCGCATCCGGGTTAGGCAGCCGCTCAGCCGCATCATGATTCCAGTTTCGGGCGAAGGTTTTAAAGCTCAGGTAGAAGCAATTAAAAACCTAATCCTGAGCGAAGTTAACATCAAAGACATTGAATACATTTCGGAGCAGGGGATACTGGTAAAAAAAGTCAAAGCCAACTTCAAAACACTGGGGCCACGCTATGGCAAGCTGATGAAACAGATTGCCGAAGCTCTGAGCGGATTAACTCAGGCGCAGATCGCTCAATATGAAGTGGAAGGGAAGTTAAGTCTCAACATTGCTGATGAGCCGGTAGAACTGTTAGAGGGTGACCTGGAAGTAATTACCGAAGACATTCCGGGCTGGGTGGTTGCCGCCGAAGGAACCCTAACCGTTGCATTGGATATATCCATTACCGAAGAATTACGCCACGAAGGCATTGCCCGTGAGCTGATTAACCGTATTCAAAATATACGCAAAGACTACGGTTTTGAGGTAACCGATAAAATTGCCATAGAAGTGGAAAAAAACAATGGGCTAAGTGATGCCCTCAGTAATAATTATTCGTATATTTGTTCAGAAACACTTGCTGACTCGTTCCGTTTTACCGATGCCATTGAACCATCAAAACGGATTGTTGTTGAACTGGCCGACAATATGCAGGCAGCAGTTAGTGTGCAGAAAGTAAACGGATAGTAAGTAAGCGTTTTATTAATTTTAAGTTTAGAAAGCTATGAAAAAAAATGAATTACAGGAAGAAACCCTGAAAAATAAATATTCTGACGAGGAGTTGGAAGAGTTCAAGCAAATTATTCTTGACAAGTTAGACAAAGCACGTCGTGACCTGAAAATGCTTACTGAGGCTTTTGCCAACAGCAATGAGCACGATATCAGTGACACTTCGCCTACGTTTAAAGTGCTCGAAGAAGGTTATCAGGTGAATTCAAAAGAGGAAAACAGTAAACTGGCTGCACGTCAGGACAAGTTTATCACAGCCCTTGAAAATGCGCTGGTTCGTATCGAAAATAAAACCTACGGCATATGCAGAGCTACCGGTAAACTGATTTCAAAAGAGCGCCTGCGCATTGTTCCTCACGCTACCCTTAGCATAGAGGCCAAACTGAACCAGGGCAAAAATTAATACTCCGGCACATCGTTTTATTAAATGAAACTTTTGGCTATTATTAATGTAATATGCACTTCCCGATCATCTGTAAAATGGTCGGGCTTCAGTATGTGCAACTGATCGTTTATAGCTTTAATACCCCATTACTTGAAAAAAGCCCTGTCCATTGTTGCCTTAATTCTGATTGTTGATCAGGCATTAAAAATCTGGATAAAAACCCATATGATGATGGGTGAAGAGATTCACATATTGGGCAATTGGTTTATCATCCATTTTACCGAAAATCCCGGAATGGCATTCGGAATGGAAATAGGTGGCAATTATGGTAAACTCCTGCTTTCTGTTTTCAGGATAGTGGCTATTGTAGGTATCGTTTATTATCTTTATTACATTACAAGGAAAAAAGTTAGTAATGGCCTGCTTATTAGCTTGTCGTTAGTGCTGGCGGGCGCCATTGGAAATATGATCGACAGCGCCTTTTATGGTATGATTTTCAGCAGTAGTAATTATTTTGAAGTGGCACAACTCTTTCCCGAAGGGGGCGGTTATGCCCCTTTTTTGCATGGTAGGGTAGTGGATATGTTTTATTTCCCTGTCATCCAGGGCAGCTACCCTGCCTGGATACCAGTATGGGGAGGCAGCGAATTTATCTTTTTCCGACCCGTGTTTAATGTTGCCGACTCCTCCATCACTATAGGGGTTTTACTGATGGTAATTTTTCAAAAACAGTTTTTTAAGAAGTAGCTTTTTGCCATCAATCGGTGTATTGATGAGACTCCAGCACCAGAAAATGCCTGGCGCTCCAGTATCATTTCAGGATTCTCAAATACGATAAATTCGCTCAGCACAGTGGCACAAGGGTTATGCAGCGCTAGTTCGCAGGCATCCATTGTAAATTAGCACAGCGCATCAATAAAAAAATGTCGATTTCCCGAAATCCGGAACGACATTTGGTACAGGTTGGGATATCGTAAGCTTAATTTAATCTTTCCGCGATAATTCCGCTGATCTTCTCTACCGGAATCCTTTCCTGCTGCATGGTATCACGCTCACGTATGGTTACGGTACCATCTTCGGGGCTTTGGTGGTCAACGGTGATGCAATAGGGTGTGCCAATGGCATCATGGCGGCGGTAACGCTTGCCAATGGAGTCTTTTTCCTCATACTGGCAGTTGAAGTCGTACTTTAGCTTTTCCATGATTTCACGGGCCATTTCGGGCAAACCATCTTTGGCAACCAATGGCAGTATGGCCGCCTTAACAGGGGCAAGAATTGGCGGCAGTTTCATCACCACCCGCTCTGAACCATCCTCCAGTTTTTCTTCGGTATATGCATGACTGAGCACGGCCAGGAATGTGCGGTCAAGTCCGATGGAAGTTTCTACCACATAGGGCACATAACTTTCATTGAGTTCGGGATCGAAATACTGCATCTTTTTACCCGAGAATTTCTGATGCGCGGCCAGATCAAAATCGGTGCGGGAGTGAATGCCTTCTAACTCCTTAAAGCCAAAGGGAAATTTAAACTCTATATCGGCAGCAGCGTTGGCATAGTGTGCCAATTTTTCGTGATCGTGAAAACGGAAATTATCGCTGCTTATTCCCAGAGACAAGTGCCAGTTGAGGCGTTCTTTTTTCCAGTACTCATACCATTCCAGTTCAGTACCGGGACGGACAAAAAACTGCATTTCCATCTGCTCAAACTCACGCATGCGGAAGATAAACTGCCTGGCCACAATTTCGTTGCGGAAAGCCTTACCTATCTGCGCAATGCCGAAAGGAATCTTCATCCTGCCGGTTTTCATCACATTCAGAAAGTTCACGAAAATACCCTGGGCCGTTTCCGGACGCAGATATATGGCACTGGCATCCTCAGTTACCGAACCCATTCGGGTGGAAAACATCAGGTTAAATTGCCGCACTTCGGTCCAGTTGCGCGAACCCGAAACCGGGCAAACAATGCCGAGTTCTTCAATAAGTTTTTTGATGTCACCCAAATCATTGTTTTCTAAACTTTGAATAAACCGGGTATTGATGATGTCGATTTTGGCCTGGTTTTCAAGTACGCGTGTGTTGGTCGCCCTGAACTGGGTTTCATCAAAAGAATCTCCAAATCGCACGTTGGCTTTAGCTACCTCTTTATTGATTTTCTCTTCGATTTTAGCCAGGTTATCTTCGATAAGCACATCGGCACGGTAGCGCTTTTTCGAATCCTTATTGTCAATCATCGGATCGTTAAAGGCATCCACGTGGCCGGAAGCCTTCCAGACGGTTGGGTGCATAAAAATTGCCGAATCAATACCCACGATATTTTCATGGTAGCGCACCATAGATTTCCACCAGTAATCCTTGATGTTGTTTTTTAGTTCAACACCATTCTGACCATAGTCATATACCGCGCTGAGACCGTCGTAAATATCGCTCGACTGGAACACAAACCCATACTCCCTGGCATGGGCGGTTATTTTCTTAAAAGCTTCTTCATAATTTGCCATGCTGCAAAAGTACGGATTGATTGTGATATTTTATACATGTTTTTCAACCTAAAGTCAGACTGAGGTTCTACCTCAGACTTCAGTATTATATCAGGCTGTATGCCTGCAAACAATAATACTTTTGTTGTATCACTGAACCGTTTTCAAAGCAATGCACGTGATCAGGCAGAGCCTGAAAAGATAGTATGGCAGAGGCGGGAGCCTCTGCCAACTGCTGATGTTAGTCTGAGCCAGAGCCTCAGACCAACATATCACTTCAGCTCTATGCCTGCAAACAGCATTACTTTTGTTATGAAAGGAAGCCCAGTAAGATACCTGCTGCTACGGCGCTGCCAATAACTCCGGCAACATTTGGTCCCATGGCATGCATCAGCAGGTAGTTGGTTTTATCGTACTCGAGGCCAATAACATGCGAAACCCTTGCACTATCGGGTACGGCAGAAACGCCCGAGTTTCCAATGAGCGGATTGATTTTATTGCCTTCTTTAAGAAACAGATTAAAGAACTTAACAAACAGTACTCCGGCAAGGGTTGCCACTATAAATGAACCGGCTCCCAGAGCAAATATTTTTAACGATTGTGGAGTAAGGAAAGTAGTGGCCTGTGTTGATGCGCCTACGGTAAGCCCAAGAAGTATGGTTACAATGTCGATCAGGGGACCCTTTGCGGTATCGGCAAGTCGTTTGGTAACACCGCTTTCTTTTAGCAGATTGCCAAAAAACAGCATTCCGAGTAAGGGGAGTCCAGATGGCACAATAAACGTGGTGAGTAACAATCCGATAATCGGGAACATGACTTTTTCTGTCTTCGAAACACTGCGTGGGGGTTTCATACGAATTAACCTTTCTCTGCTGGTGGTAAGCATACGCATGATGGGTGGTTGAATTACCGGTACCAATGCCATATAGGAATAAGCCGAAATGGCAATGGCGCCCATCAAATCGGGAGCAAGTTTAGAGGAAAGGAAAATAGCAGTTGGGCCATCTGCTCCACCGATAATTCCAATAGCTCCAGCCTCAGCAGGAGAGAACCCCAGCAGTAGGGCAGTGGCATAAGCTCCAAAAATTCCAAACTGTGCAGCCGCTCCTATAAGCATAAGTTTGGGATTGGAAATTAGTGCTGAAAAGTCGGTCATGGCACCAATCCCCAGGAAGATAAGGGGAGGATAAACGCCTTGCATTACACCGAAGTATAGGTAATTAAGCACACTCCCGCTCTCGTAAATCCCCAGTGCCAGTCCGGGTGTGAAAGCAATATTACCAATCAGCATTCCAAATCCAATTGGAATGAGCAGCAGAGGCTCATATTCTTTGGTAATGGCAAGGTAGATAAAGAAAAGGCCTATGCAGATCATAATAATATGACCCAGGGTCATGTTATAAAATGCTGTATAGGTAAAAAATTCAGTAAGATGCTCAATGATAAAGCTGAAAAAGTTGCCCGATTTATCCATGCGTTAGTCTCCTATTACAATAAGTACATCACCTTCCATAACTGCATCGTTCTTATTTACTTTAATCGATACCACTTTGCCCGATTTATCAGCACTGATGTTGTTTTCCATTTTCATGGCTTCCAGCATGATGAGTTTTTGTCCAATGGTTACGGTATCGCCTTCTTTCACGTATATGTCGAGAATAACACCCGGCAATGGCGACTTTATCGTCCCGGCTCCTTTGGAGCCTGTTGGGCTGGCTGTTTTAGCAGTGCTGGGAGCTGAATCGGTTGAAGGTACACTCATTGATCTGACCAGCCTGGGCGTTTTACTCACCTGCATGGTCTTATCAAGAGTAACACTATACAAAGTCCCGTTTACTTCAACTTCAGCAATATTATCTTCAAGGTTTTGGATGTTAACCTCATACACATTGCCGTTAATAGTGAACTTATATTTTTTCATCTGTTGGGCTTTTTAATTTTTGTTTTGAATGATGGCTGGTTAAAACCCATCCGTATTCATTCGCCATTAATATTTTTTGTGGACATTTCTGCCCTTTTCTTTAAATTAATTACCTGTTCCAATTGCGTAAACCGTATATTTTTGAGCTCCAGGGAGAATAGGTACGTGCCACTTTCTTGATGGTAAGCACAGCATCTTCATGGTCATGAAGCTCACTAATATACAGGTGAAGACTCATGGCAATGGCCGCATTCACCTCTCCTGAAGTTTCTTCCCGGGCTGCAATTTCAGGGATGGTTTCTTTTGGTTTCCTTGCGAAGAGTGTCTTCAAGTCAATACCGTATATCTTTTTAGTATTTTTGAAGAGAATATAGAGCAATATAAGTGCTCCAAATACCACCGACATGGCAATTACGGCCATTCCAACCCCATAGGGGTCCATAATCAGAAACTTGTCGCTTGAGGTAATCACATCTGCGGTAAAATTATTCGAACCCGGAGTAGTTTTATCTAAAAACCCCCATTTGGCGCCACCGTCCTTTATCCTGCCATAAGAAATATCCGGTGTTTGCTCATCAAACATCACCGCATCAATCATGGTTTTGCCATTTCCTTCAAACAAGGCAATATAATTGGTTTCAGTAAGGGTAAAATTCAGATGTTGTATTCCCCGGGTGGGCATACCATCAGCAAAAAACAGCAGGTAATTGCGCGGTGCAATTTTGGTGAGTGGGTCACCGGTCGGTATCCGATATTTCGTCGGATTTGTCATATCATTGGTCAGGTATAATCCCCCAATATCCACGGTGTTGTATGCGGTATTAAATATTTCAATCCAACCGTTGCGCTGTCCGTAACTATCCACATAATTCGAATCGTTGATCACCAGAATCTCATTGATGCGAAGATCGGCTATACTTTGAGCGTTGCTACGGCCGGCAGCCAACACCAGCACCAGCACAATAAATGCACCGGCCATGTTGATTGTTTTTTTTATTTCAGCCATCGTAAGAATTATAAAGGAATATTTGAATGTTTTTTGGGCGGATTAACGTCCTTTTTGGTTGCCAGCGCCTGTAATGCACGAATAATGCGGAATCGGGTATTGCGCGGCTCGATTACATCATCAATATAACCATATTTGGCAGCCCTGTAAGGATTAGCAAATTGATTTTTGTAATCTTCTTCACTTTCACGGATGAATTCTTCCCGCTCTTTAGGGTCGGTAAATTCAGCTATTTTTCTGTTATGCAATACTTCGATGGCACCTTTTGGCCCCATTACTGCAATTTCAGCCCCCGGCCATGCATAATTGATATCACCTCTGAGGTGTTTGGAACTCATCACACAGTAAGCTCCTCCATAAGCTTTACGCAATACAATGGTTATTTTGGGAACCGTAGCCTCTCCGAAAGCATACAGCAGTTTGGCCCCATGGATGATGATGCCGCCATATTCCTGAGCAGTTCCCGGAAGGAAACCGGGCACATCAACCAAAGTGAGAATGGGAATATTAAATGCATCACAAAACCTAACGAATCTGGCTGCTTTGCGCGATGCGTTAATGTCGAGTACGCCGGCCAGATAGCTGGGCTGATTGGCTACAATACCTACCGACATGCCATTGAAACGTGCAAAACCGGTAATGATATTGGGTGCATAATGGCGCTGCGTTTCAAGGAACTCATTACAGTCAACGATGATATGGATGATATCCTTTACGTCGTATGGCTTGTTGGGATTGTCAGGAATAATATAATTGAGTGAGTCATCCAGTCTGTCGGCCGGATCAGGGCAATCGGCTATAGGAGGCTCTTCCAGATTATTCTGAGGCAGGTAGCTAAGTAATTTCCTGATCAAAGCGATGCCTTCGGCTTCATCGTCGGCCACAAAATGAGAGATGCCTGATTTGGTAGCATGTACCATAGCACCACCGAGTTCTTCTTCGGTAACTACTTCACCGGTAACGGTTTTTACCACCTTGGGGCCGGTAACAAACATATTGGAGGTGCCTTTACTCATTACAATAAAGTCAGTGAGCGCAGGCGAATATACTGCACCACCGGCACAAGGGCCGAAGATGGCAGATATTTGCGGAATAACGCCTGAGGCAAGAATATTGCGTTCAAAAATTTCTGCATATCCTGCAAGGCTGTTAACGCCTTCCTGAATACGTGCTCCCCCCGAATCGTTGATACCAATGACGGGAGCACCCACCTTCATGGCCTGGTCCATTACTTTACAGATTTTATTGGCAAAGGTTTCGCTAAGCGAGCCGCCAAAAACAGTAAAATCCTGTGAAAATACATAAACCACTCTGCCATCAATGGTACCATGACCTGTAACTACACCATCGGAAAGAAATTCTTGCTTTTCAATGCCAAAGTTGGTGCAACGATGCGTGACAAACATGTCAAATTCTTCAAAGCTGCCTTCGTCGAGCAACAGGTCGATGCGCTCCCGTGCGGTTAACTTACCTTTGGCATGCTGATTGTCAATTCTCTTCTGTCCACCCCCAAGTTTGGCCAGTTCCCGCTTATCGAGTAGCTCTTTGATTTTATTTTCAAACGACATAGGATGATTTTTTACTGATCGTGGTTACGACCGATGATGATTAGATATGATGATTTTTAAGCTTTAGGATGCTGGCAAAACTCAGTTAGTACACCCTGAGTCGATTTGGGATGCAGAAAAGCAATTTCCAGACCTTCAGCTCCTTTTCGGGGTGCCTTGTCAATGAGTTGAACACCCTTTTCAGAAGCATGATCCAGCATTTTCTGAACATCATCTACTGCAAAGGCAATATGATGAACGCCAGGACCCTTCTTCTCAACAAATTTGCCGATGGGCCCTTCAGGATCGGTGCTCTCAAGCAATTCAATTTTAGTTTGTCCAACCATAAAAAAAGCTGTCTTTACCTTTTGATCAGCCACTTCTTCCACTGCGTAGCACTTAAGTCCAAGCACACCTTCGTAATAGGGAATGCTCTCTTCCAGACTTTTAACTGCAATGCCAATGTGTTCAATATGTGTAGGTTTCATAGAATTTAATTTTGCGGCAAAAGTAACCACTAATTTAATCATAATGAAGCAAATTGACCTTTATTTCTTTTAAGTTGTAATAAGGTATACCAAAATTGGGGAAAACTAAGATTTTTACTATACATGTTAAATATCAATAATGTCCGGATAAATTTAAAAGATTCATCGCCTCGTTCTGAATGACAGAGTATTACACTGTTTTGGGGAGATTGTAGGTGGGAGAAAGCGCCCTTTCCTCTCATCCTCAATCCCTCTTACTTCAAAAATTATATGGCTGTCATTCAGTGAGAAACGAAGTGAAATGATGATTCTTTGCCATAAAGAAGAGTTTCAATCAGTTTCTAATGATAAGATATTATATATGAGCTTAGTATAAAAACTCCTTTTTTGCCACTAAGGCACAAAGACCTGCCCGCTTGCGCCTGCCTGCATGCGTATGCAGACAGGCGCAAAGCCTCACTAAGTTTTAATCACTGATGAATGACAATAGGGTAATTATGAGCTTCTACCGAATGGTTCGTTTTGGACATAAGAAACCAAAGACCTACCTGCCGCAATGCAGCGAAGGCTGGTTCGACATTCTTTTGCTCGTTCACAGTGGCCTCAACCATACAATTTTATAAACCGGATAAAACATTCTAAGAGAAAGCAATCCCGCGTGGTTTATAAAAATTTTGGGGCCATTTCAATTAAGAAACAGCCCCGCTTTAAATTTATTCTGAACGATTCTTCAGAGTAATCCGCCATTGGCCCGACAATTATCGAATTCTTGTTCATTCGATGTTCGGCGGAACGATATCTACTCCGGATGCAATAATATTAAATCAATTTAAACTTTACAGGCAGGTTTATGCGCACCCTTACCGGTACTCCACGTTGTTTACCGGGAATCCACCGGGGCATAGCTTGTACCACCCTCAAAGCTTCAGATGTACATCCACCGCCAACTTCGCGCAAAGCCCTGATATCTGACAAACTCCCATCTTTTTCTACAACAAAGGTAATATACACTGTGCCGGAAATACCACTTTCGCGGGCCATATGTGGATATTTTGTATTGCTCAGCAGATACTGCATCAGAGCGGCATCACCTCCAGGGAAAGCCGGCATGTTTTCCACTATTACAAAGGGTTCATCAGTTTCTTCGGGGGCCTCATCGGTGATAACAGGTGCTACAAAGGGAGGAATAACTTCACCGGGGTCAATACCAGCGTCAATAATTAAATCAATGGTCTGCTGATTTTCATTGCCAGTGATCCGCATTAAAGTGGCATTCATCGGTTTGGGTGGTTTAGCTTCCTGTTTGGTTAATATCACGCTTATATCTTCCGGGATGTTGCAAGATGCCGGAGGTGGTAATTTTATTCCTCCATAATCTGGTGTTTTCCATTCGAAGGCCATAAGGATGAGACCTAAGGATACAATGAGTCCGATTTGAAACATCATTGTCCGGCGTTTTTCAAGGTCGGCTTTGGGATTTTTTTTGAGTTCCATGACTGTTGGTTTTAAAGTGTGACTTCTTACTTATGAGATGCATTATTGTGATAATTCCATAGTTAATCTTCCAGAAAATTCAATAAATCGAATTTATATTATGAAATCCGCTCAATTTTTTCATCTTAACCTAAGTTCAATCCTTCTCCGTTCAAGAGAAACACTATTTTTGTTTCAATAATTATTCATCTATGAATCCTGTTACGCCTCCTGATAAATATCCCGAGCACCTGAGTGACAGGCTGTTGAGAGAGAGATTCAGAAAAAGCGGGAATAAAATTTATGTAGGTGAGCTTTACCGGCGCTATGTTCATTTGGTACTGGGGGTTTGTTATAAATACCTGCATAACAATGAAGAGGCCTGTGATGCAACCATGGAAATTTTTGAAAGCCTGTACGAAAAGCTTCATCATCATGAAATCAAGTCATTCAAATCGTGGCTTTACATTGTTAGCCGCAATCATTGTCTTCAACAGCTCAGGCAACAGAAAAAAATGACGATGGTTTCCTTAAAAGAGGAATATATTTCAACTGCTTTTATGGAAAATAATGCTTTTCAGCATCATGATATTGAGCAGGAAGAACTTTTATCGGCCTTACCGGGAATGCTCAATGCACTTACTCCGGGACAGCAACAATGTCTGAGCTACTTTTACTTTGACAATCATACTTATGAAGAAATTTCACTGAAAACTGATTTTAGTATCAAACAAGTAAAAAGCCACCTGCAAAATGGAAAAAGAAAACTCAAACTATTGCTTGAAACCAAATTTAAACACCTTGAACCATGATTCCTCATAGCTATCCAAGATATTTTAGCCCGGATGGCTGCCTCACTTACGAAGGACTGAAAGCAATGGATTCGGGCCTTCAGGTAGATGAGGTGCAGCAGGAACTTGCCGCGCATGTAAAGGTATGTCCTTTGTGTGCAGCAGCGGTCGAGGGATTAAAACTGGCCGGAGAAGTACATTTTGATGAGGCCTGCAAAAAGCTAAGGCTCCAACTGATTCACACTCGGTTGAATGAAAGAACGCGGCCAAAGAATAATGCTGAGATATTTAACCGGTTCAGGATCAAGCTGACACCAGTCATGATTAAACTGGCCGCATCTGTATTGATCTTACTGGCAATAGGAACAGCCTGGCTGATTGCTACCCAACAGGTAAATCAGTTTACCCGGCAACAATTGGCTTCAAATAGCCAGAGAATTGACCCCCTGGCCTATCCGGAAGATGCGAAACCGGTGCTTACTGCTGCCGATTTCCTATTGCAGGATATTATTATGCTCCCACCCGATCCGCCTCAGATTGTTTCGTATGCCGGAATGCGTAAACCGGAGAGCATTGATTATTCTGAAGCAGAGCAGCAATTGAGGGTAGTTGCCGAGATAATGCCGGAATATATTGGCGCAGTAAGTGAAACAGGTTACGAAACACTGAACGAATCTTCCTTGTTAAAGCTGGCCAATCTTAATGGACAGGTTCGCCTGAGTTTTATTGTTGAAACCGATGGCAGTGTAAGCGAAATAAGGGTGCTCCGGGGATTGAGTCCGTTTCACGACCAGACTGCTATCGCATGGATAGGGGAGGGGGGTACCTGGCATCCGGGAATAATGCAAAACCAACCCTGCCGTATGCTGGTTTCATGTGTGGTTCAATTTACCCAGGGGATTATGGAAATAAAAAAATGTTAAAATTGACTAATATTCATCTTAATATGGTTATTTTTGCGTTTCGACGGCAGGGAAACGTCGTGAAAACCAAATCACATACAGCATTTATCAGGCAAATGGCCAAACCACAAACAGACCGTTCAGCTTTATTTAGTATACCTTCGAGTATCGCCTGAGCATTTGATGGGTTTAATACATTACATATTCATGAAAAAAAAGTTGCGCATTCTTACTTTTCTCAGCATTTTCGGATGCTGCTTTACTGGTCTCTTTGCCCAGCAAAAAAATGCCATTGAACCAGATACCGCCCGGCAGGGTTATGAATTTATAAAGGATGATTTTATTGTGGCTGCGCTTGACAGCCTGGCCAATCTTAAATATTTTGAAGGCTTCGAATGTCCAAATGACGAACAGCTCCGGGATGTTTTTGGCTTTACTCCGGGTTTTGTGCCAGTATATGCTGATTCAGTGTACTATAACCGGCTTAAGAAACTGGATGCCAACACTCCAATCTCCCTGACTTACAATCAGTATGTAAAGGATTATATTGAGTTGTACGCAGTTAAAAAGCGTGGGCTTATGGCCAGGGTTATGGGATTGGCTCAGATTTATTTTCCGCTTTTTGAAGAGCAACTGGATCGTTTCAACATGCCGCTGGAATTAAAATATCTGGCTATCGTAGAATCAGCGCTCAATGCTTCTGCGCGATCACCCATGGGTGCCACCGGACTGTGGCAGTTTATGTATGGTACCGGAAAAGCCTATAATCTGAATGTTTCCTCCATGGTGGATGACCGCCGGGATCCAATAAAATCCACGGTTGCTGCCTGCCAGCATATGAACGATTTATATAAAATGTATAATGACTGGTTGCTGGTGCTGGCCGCGTACAATTCAGGTGCGGGTAATGTGAATAAAGCCATACGTCGCTCGGGCGGGAAAATGGACTTTTGGCAAATCCGGCCGTTTTTGCCTAACGAAACCCGTGGCTATGTACCTGCATTTATTGCCGTAAATTACGTGATGGCTTATGCCGCTGAGCACAACTTAAAACCCGTTAATCCACTTTATCATCATTACGAAATTGATACCGTGATTATCAGGGACGTGCTTACTTTTTACCAGATTTCAGAATTACTGAATGTTTCTATGGAAGAACTGCAGTTTTTAAACCCTTCATTCAAAAGTGGCATCATTCCCGCTACACCAGACAATGCTTATACTTTGAGGTTGCAGAAGAAAAATATTCCCGGGTTCGTTAACAATGAGGCCGCTTTATATGCTTTCCGCACCCAGGCCGAAGTTGAAAAAGAACAGGTTCTTGCCATGATGAAAACGGTAACCCAGGCCGAATACCATAAAGTTAAAAAAGGCGAAAGTCTGGGCAGAATCGCTCAGAAATACCGGTGTACAGTAAATGATCTGAAGCGATGGAACCGCTTGAAAAGCACCAATATCCAGATTGGGCAGCGTCTCATTGTGCGACCCGAAAGTGTGATGGAGGTTAATCTTGCAGCTAAAAAGCCTACCCCACAGGTTGCTCCTGTTGCGAAAAACGTTCAAGCCCCAGAGGGAGAAACTCTGGCGCATAATGAACATAAAAGTGACTCTGTCATAATGGAAAGTCCTGTTCAGAAAACCTCCGTTAAAATAGAAAATCGTTATCATAAAGTTAAAAATGGAGAGTCATTGGGACGTATCGCAAACAAATACGGACTATCGGTGACTGAACTCAAAACATACAACAAGTTGAAGAGTAACACGATTCATCCGGGTGATAAACTGATTGTGGGAAAAATTCAAACCACAATTCCAGCCAATGAAGCAGTTGCCAGTGAATCAAACTCCGCCAAAGGGAAGGATCTGGATTTCATTTTCTATACTGTGAAACAAGGGGATACTTTATGGAAAATTGCCCAGCAACACAATGGGATAAGTGTTGAAGAAATAATGAGGCTCAATAATATTAAAAATGAAAAAGAAATTAAACCGGGACAACGCATCAAAGTAGCTCAGAATTCGTAAGACCCGGTAAAATGTTGTTCTTCAATCCGCAGGTATGTCCTTAATAAAAAAAATAAGTATGAAAATTTATCGTGCCACCCGCTTCTGGAGCTGGTTAATTCCGGTTCTGCTTTTGTTTATTGTTTCTTCTTGTAAAGATGACAAACCGGTAAAAGCTTCTTCTACGGGCAGTCCTTCCGAATTACTGGTGGTGGCCGAGAACAATTTGTGGAAAAGTTCTTTGGGCGATAGTGTGCGTTCATTTTTCAATGGGCCGGTGCCTGCATTGCCTCAGCCTGAGCCTCTTTACCGGCTGGTGAATGTAAAAGAAGATGAATTTGGCCGGGTGCTCAAAATACACCGGAATGTACTTATCCTGACCATTGATAGTGCTATGAAACAACCTCTGGTAGAAATGCGCCGCGATGTCTGGGCCGCACCCCAAAGCGTTGCCAAAATTTCAGCAAAGTCATTAAGCGATCTTAAAAGCGCCTTTGAGGAGCGGAAAAATGATTTTCTTAACCTTTATGACAATGCCGAAATTGAGCGTTTGCAGCAGATATATAAGAAATCTCTTAATTTAAAGGCTGCCGAAGCATTGAAAGAAAATTTCAACCTTAGCATGAACATTCCCGCTGATTATTTTCTCGCAAAGGAAAAGGATAACTTTTTATGGTTCCGGCGTGAAGCCAATAAGCTAAGCCAGGGCATACTTATTTATAGTTATCCATATACCGATACCAATGCGTATAACCCACTGAAAATAATTTCAGTACGCAATCAGTTTACCGAACTGTATGTTCCCGGCCCCAGCGACAGCTCCTTTATGGTTATTGCCGATGAATATATGGAACCGGTGAGTCGTACCCTCCGACTGAAAAAAAATCTGGCTACTGAAATCAGAGGCTTGTGGGAAGTAAAAAAGGATTTTATGGGTGGACCTTTTATCAGCTACACGCTCGTAGATACTAAAAATAACCGCGTCATAACGCTTGATGGCTATGTGTTTGCTCCCGGTGAACGCAAGCATGATCTGCTTAAACAGGTGCAGGCCATACTCCTTTCGTTTGAATTTATTGAACAGTAACGGCAAGGTACTGCATTACAAGTTTCAATGTCGATTGTATTTCCGCTGAGGGCCGGTAATTTGAAGCCACCCACTGGAAACCATGCATGTACCTGCCGCTGCGTGAATTACAAAGATAAAACCGTGGGGAGTTCAAAGGTGATAAGGTAATTCTGACTTCAGTAATTCAAATATTAATTCAGCTTTCTGATTAATTTTTTACCTACATTTGCCCATCCGGTTTAACCGGATAATTAAAGTGCTGGTAGAATATGTCTGAGTTGGATAAAAGTACCGAACAAGTTATACTCCGGGCAGCCCGTAAGGTGTTTACACTGCGTGGATTTGATGGTGCCCGCATGCAACAGATTGCCGATGAGGCAGGCATCAACAAGGCGCTGCTTCACTATTATTTCAGAAGCAAGGAAAAATTGTTTGATGCTATTTTTAAGGAGGTCATGCAGCTGATTATTCCGGGCGCGGTACAGGTTTTGCTTTCTGACCTGAACTTTTCAGAAAAAATCTATGGTTTTGTTGAAAAATATTTAGACAGCCTACTGGCTAATCCTGATGTTCCCGGGTTTGTGCTTCACGAGCTGAGCTTACATCCCGAGCGCCTGCTCGATAACATTAAGGGAATGGGTGTGGATTTTAACCTCCTTGTTGGTCAGATTCGCCGCGAAATCGAACTGAAGCACATCAAACCGGTTGAACCCGACCACTTTATGATCAATCTGGTTTCTTTGTGCATGTTCCCCTTTCTGGCGCGCCCGGTCCTTATGGGTTTAACCGGATTTGATCACGGAAAATTCAATGCATTTATTGCTGAGCGAAAACAGGAAATACCACGGCTCATCTTACAATCCATTCTTCCATGAAAACACGGTTCATTGCTTTCGGAATAATGTTGCTTCACAGCCTGCTGCTCACTGCGCAGCCGGCCATCCACCTTACGCTGGATTCCTGCCAGCAACTGGCCATAACCAATCAGTCTGTTTCCCGGCAAACGGAACTATACCGGCAAATGCATGGGTTACAGGTGGAATCCATTAATAACCAGCATCTTCCCAGTTTAAGTATGAACGGGCAGGCTTCCTGGCAAAGTGAAGTTACCGAATTACCCATTCATCTGCCCAACCTGGACATACCAACCATGGATAAGGACAGTTACAAGATTAACGTGGAAGTCAATCAGTTGATTTGGGATGGAGGCGCCATCAAACGGCAGAAAGAGGTGGAAAGTGTATTGTTGTTGCTCAACCTTGGAGCAGTGGAGGTAGAGCAGCATAAATTACGATCAAGGGTAAATGAGGTATATTTCAACATACTGTTGGCCAACGAAACGGAAAAATTGCTGAAGATTGCCATGGAAGAAATTGGCGCCCGTCTGGCCCGGGTAAGGGCAGGTATTGAAAATGGAGCAGTGCTTCCGGCCAATGGAGCAGTTTTAGATGCCGAACTGATTAAAACGGAGCAGTCATTGGCTGAGTTGGTGCATAACCGGGCAGCAGCCATTTATCAGTTGGGCGAACTCACCGGTCTGGACCTGGGGACAGATTTAATTTTATCAGAACCGGTTTACGATGATCTTCCGATCATCAATACCCGGCTGAGACCGGAATATAAATTGTTTAACCTGCAGCAACAGCAACTCAGCCTAAAGGAGAAATTGAGCAAAATTGATTTAATGCCCAGATTCTCCGCTTTTGGACTGGCCGGTTATGGCAAACCCGGATTAAATATGCTTTCTACCGAATTTAACACTTATGCCATGGTGGGTGCCCGCTTTTCGTGGGCACTATGGGACTGGAACCAACACCAAAAGCAGCGTGACATTTTTAGGCTTCAGAGTCAAATTGTTGAAACGCAGAAAGAAACTTATGAACAGAACCTGCGCATTTTGCTGAGCAACATTAAACAGGAGGTATTGAAACTGGAAACCCTGATTGCCGCCGATCATCGTATTGTAAGCCTGAGAAAATCGGTGGCGGAGTCGGCTGCAGCCCAGCTTGATCAGGGTTTGATTACATCATCAGATTACCTGACAGAACAAAATGCACATACCCGGGCACAACTAAACCTGCAGTTACACCGTATTCAACTGCAACTTGCCCGCGTTAATTATTTAACTACTATGGGTTTCGTTAAGTAAAGCGAAGAATTTAAAAGCTACCTGAACATGAAAATACTTCATCCTTTTTGCATATTGAGCTTTATTCTGGTGCTGGTTTCCTGCGGTAAAAGCGAACCGGAAGCCGATGCCTATGGAAATTTTGAAGCTGTGGAAACCACCATTTCGGCTGAAGCCAATGGACGTATTCTCTGGCTAACGCTTAAGGAAGGCGAAACTCTGGAAGCCGGGGATACCGTTGGCCTGATTGATACCACTGATCTTCACCTGAAACGCAATCAGCTTAAGGCCCAACGCTCGGCTATATCAGGGAAATCAACCACAATTAATGCTCAGTCAGCTATTTATAATGAGCAAAAGCGCAACCTCCAGATTGAAAAGACCCGTACTGAAAACCTGCTAAAAGCAAACGCTGCTACACCCAGGCAACTCGACGATCTGAACGGAAATCTTCGGGTACTCGACCGGCAAATAGAAGCCAGCCGCAGCCAGTTGTCAGGTCTGACTGACGAAATAAAAGTAATTGATGCTCAGATTGATCAGCTCAATGAATCTATTCAACGGAGTTACCTGATTAATCCGGTAAAAGGAACGGTACTCAATCGTTATGCAGAAAGAGGCGAAATAACCGGTTTTGGCAAGCCCTTGTATAAAATTGCTGATCTGCGCAACATGGATTTACGGGTGTACATTAGTGGAGATGAGCTTTCGGCAATTAAAACAGGCGATACAGCTACCGTTCTCATTGACACTCCGGATGGACTAAGAAAACTGCACGGAAGCATTACCTGGATTTCGCCTTCGGCTGAATTTACACCTAAAATAATTCAAACCCGCGAAGAAAGGGTGAACCTTGTTTACGCTGTTAAGTTAAGTGTTCCAAACGATGGCAGCCTTAAAATTGCCATGCCCGCTGAAGTAGTTTTTAAAAAATAACTATCTTCGGGAAGAATTTCATCTAAAACCAAAACCTATGAAAAACACCATTTTAATTGGTCTGCTATTTATTGCTTCTTTACTTCCCTCTACACTGAAAGCTCAGGCAAAAGCCGACAAGGTTCTCGGCTATTGGCTAACTCTGAGCGAGGAAACCGGCAAGCCAAATTCCCAGGTAAAAATCTCTAAAGGGACCAATGGGAAGTATTATGGCGAGATTGTCTGGTTACAAAACCCACTGGAAACCAATGGCAGAGAAAAGCTCGATAAACATAATCCTGATGACAAGCTGAAAAGCCGTAAACTTATTGGTCTGCGTATTTTAAATGATTTTACCTATGATGCTTCAGAAGATGAATGGAGCGGCGGTTCCATTTATAATCCAACCACCGGTAAAACCTACAATAGTTACATGAAGGTGGATGGAAATAAACTAAACCTTCGTGGATACATAGGTAAAGCATGGATGGGGCTGGGCAAAACCGCTGTATGGACCAGGGAAGCATCTCAACGAAAATAACAAGTGAACAATACTGAAGTATATGGACAGCAGCTTACCAAAAGCTATGGAGAGCATCAGGCATTAAACGGCCTTTACTTTGAAATAAACAGGGGTGAAATATTTGGCTTTATTGGGCCAGATGGTGCCGGTAAAACCAGTCTGTTCAGAATACTTACTACCCTGCTGTTGCCTGATTCAGGTGTGGCAAATGTTGCCGGTCTGGATGTGGTAAAACAATACCGACAGTTACGCTTGATACTTGGCTATATGCCGCAAAAGTTTTCGCTATACACTGATTTAACTGTGCGTGAAAACCTGGACTTTTTTGCGGGCATTTTTAAGGTGAAGGTAAAAGAAAACCTTTATCTGGTAGATCAGATTTACGGGCAATTGCAACCCTTTGAAAGCCGGCGTGCGGGTGATTTATCCGGCGGAATGAAACAGAAGCTTGCCCTTTCATGTGCCCTTATTCATAAGCCCAGGGTACTTATTCTGGATGAACCCACCACCGGTGTGGATGCAGTTTCCCGGCAGGAGTTCTGGGAAATGTTGCTCTTGTTGAAAAAAGAAGGCATCACCATTCTGGTGTCCACCCCTTATATGGATGAAGCCCGCCTGTGCGACCGCATTGCACTGATGCAGCATGGGATAATAATGGCTACAGGCAGTCCGGTAGAAATTATTTCCGGTTTTTCAAAAAATCTGTTCAGATTAAAACCTGACAATACACTCACGGCTTTACATCAACTCCGGCAAATGTCCGGCATACACCGGGCTGAAATGTTTGGAGCGTATATACATTTGAGCACCTCATCAGAAATAAAAACTCCGGCGGCTGTTGCACAGAAACTTCAATCAGGTAACATCCATTACACTATGCTTGAAGCGATAGAACCGGGAATTGAGGATTGTTTTATTGAATTGATGCAACAAACTTCAGAGCCATGAATAAACCGGACGGAAATAAGTGGAAGGTGATAGTGGTAGAAGACCTTGTAAAAAAGTTCGGGAGTTTTGTGGCAAATGACCACCTTAACTTTGAGGTCGGGGGGGGAGAGATTTTTGGCTTCCTTGGTGCCAATGGAGCAGGCAAGACTACAGCCATGCGAATATTATGCGGCCTGTCAAAACCAACCTCGGGTAACGTCAAGGTGGCCGGATTTGACGTTTATACTCAGACAGAGAAGATCAAAGCTCACATAGGTTATATGAGCCAGCGGTTTTCTTTGTATGAGGACCTTACGGTATCAGAAAATTTTCAGTTTTATGGTGGCATTTACGGTTTAAACCGAATGCAGATCAAAGAAAAGCTGGAAAATATGCTCAGCCGCTTGCAGCTTGAAGCTATGCGCAAAAGGCTGATCAGGACGCTACCACCCGGCATCCGGCAAAAAGTTGCCTTCTCAGTCGCCATTATGCATGAACCCGAAATTGCGTTTTTGGATGAGCCTACCGGTGGCGTTGATCCCATTACCCGCCGTCAATTCTGGGAAATGATATACGAAACGGCAGCCAGGGGCATTACCGTATTTGTAACCACTCATTATATGGATGAGGCTGAATACTGTGACCGCATTTCCATTATGGTGGATGGCCGGATTGAGGCCCTGGATACGCCTGCTGAACTGAAGAAGCAACATGATGTATCTTCTATCAATGATGTTTTTCTGAAACTTGCCCGCAAACCGGCCAGAAACATTCAGCTATGAAACGATTTGTGATCAAGGAATTTCTGCACATTTTCAGGGACATACGTACCATGGTAATATTGTTTGGTATGCCGGTGGTTCAGGTATTGCTTTTTGGCTTTGCCATAACCACCGATATTAAGGATGCGTGGATTTCAGTGGTTGATCCATCGCACGATCAGGTTACGCTGGCTATACAGGACAAACTTTTTGCTTCGGGCTATTTCAGAGAGGCAGAAATGAGTAACTCTCCGGAAGACATCGAGGAGCAGTTCAGGTATGGGAAAATTAAAATGGTGGTTGTTTTTGAGTCAGGCTTTGGAAAGAAGCTGCAAAGAGGCGAGCAACCTTCTGTACAACTGATTACCGATGCTTCCGATCCGAATACTGCGCGCCTGTTGGTGAATTATGCCGGCGGAATCATCAATGACTATACTACTTCGCTAAATCCCAATACCCCTGCCCTCCCATTGGTGTTACCTGAATCGCGCATGCTGTATAATCCTTCCCTCAAAAGTGTTTTTATGTTCGTACCAGGCATCATCACCATTTTACTCATGCTTGTTTCGGCCATGATGACCTCTATTTCCATAGCCCGTGAAAAAGAAACCGGAACCATGGAAGTATTGCTGGTTTCACCGCTTAAGCCATACCAGATTATTATTGGAAAGGTATTGCCTTATGTGCTGCTCTCCTTTATCAATGCAGTTATTATATTGATAATGAGTTATTTTGTTTTTAATGTTCCCATGCAGGGTAACCTGATATTATTGTTGGTTGAAACCATACTTTTTATCATTCTTGCACTCTCCCTGGGCATTTTTATTTCTACGGTAAGCAATAACCAGCAAACGGCGATGATGCTTTCCATGTTTGCCCTTATGTTGCCAACAATTCTACTCTCCGGCTTTATCTTTCCCATCGAAAATATGCCGGAGGTACTGCAATGGTTAAGCGTATTGATGCCACCACGCTGGTTTATCGTCATCATCAAATCTATAATGCTTAAGGGCACCGGGCTGTTTTATTTTTGGCAGGAAACGCTTATTCTGATAGGCATGACCGGTATATTTATAGGAGCCAGCATTATGAAATTTAAGGTAAGATTAGCTTAAAAGTTAGCCACATCATGAGAAAGGTTTTCTACATAGTGAGGAAAGAGTTTTTGCAGGTGTTTCGCAATCGCATGATGCTACCTATTATTTTTGTCATGCCCCTGGCTCAATTGCTTATTCTTGCCTATGCTGTAACGTATGAGATAAAGCATATAGACCTTTTCATCTGTGATATTGACAATACGATGATTTCTCGTGAATTCACCGGTCATTTTATACATTCACCATTTTACAATGTTAAATATCAGGAAAGAAGTATAAGTAAGGGAATGGATGAACTACGGAAGGGGAAAGTGCATCAGATGATTGTTATTTTGCCGGGTTTTGAAAAAGCACTGAATCAAGGGCGGCCCGTCAGGGTTCAGGTAATTAATGATGCCATTAACAGTAGTGCAGCAGCATTGATGAATGCCTACACTTTGTCCATCATTCAGCATTTTAACCGCAATAACATTGAGGCTCATTTCATGACCCGGGGCACACCTGCACAAGTGAATCTGGAATATTCCTATTGGTTCAATCCGGATCTGAATTATAAAACTTTCATGGTTCCGGGCATACTGGTATTGTTGGTAACTCTTATTGGCATGTTTCTTTCTGGGATGAATGTAGTGCGGGAAAAAGAGATAGGCACCATTGAGCAGATCAATGTTACTCCATTGAGAAAAACCCAGTTTATAGCCGGCAAATTAATTCCCTTTTGGATTATTGGCCTGTTGGAACTGGCCTTCGGTCTGGTTTTGGCACGTTTGTTTTTCAATATCCCCATTTTGGGGAACATTCCGCTTATTTTTATGGTTGCTGCTGTATTTCTCTTGGTAGTTACCGGCCTGGGCCTGTTAATTTCCACCCTGGTCAACACCCAGCAGCAATCTATGTTTATCTCATGGTTCATTCTCGTTATCTTTATTTTACTTAGTGGATTGTTTACGCCCATTGAAAGTATGCCACAGTGGGCGAAAGTGCTTACTTTTCTTAATCCCATCGCCCATTTCATCGAAATAATGCGGTTGGTCATGCTTAAAGGTGCAGGACTGAAACATATACTTCAACCGCTTGGAGTATTGGTGCTTTATGCAGCAGTAATATTGTCACTTGCAATCAAGAAATACCGAAAAACCACCTGACGCGCCACTGCAGAGCGCTAATATACCATAAATCAGTCTGGTGGCACGGTATTTGTAAACGTGCGACCCGTCCATAATAATGAGTCAGGATACTGTGAATTGTGTCATCTTTTTTATCACTGAATACCCATGACACAATAATGTTTCACCTAACCATTAATAATGAAATTTAACTTTCTATCGAAATTACTTGTTGCATTCATTGCAATTTTCATATTAGCTTTACCCGAATCATGTACTATTTCCACGGGAAGTAGTCTTAGCTTACACGAAGACCGCGGGGGTGTTCTCAACAGCATTCTTGAACGCGGATCGTTGATAGTGCTGACAGATGATAATCCTTTTAACTATTTTCTGTTGAATGGAAAGCCCAGTGGTTTTCAGTATGAAATGGTGAAGAAATTTGCCGATGAGCTGGGTGTAAAGCTGATTATTGATGTTGAACCCGATCCACACAGAGCCATTCAGGCCCTGAAACACCGCCGGGTGGATATGCTTGCCATGGAGATACCAAAGGTAAGCGGGAGTAGAGATCCGCTAACTTTTTCATTGCCATTATTCACTACCAGGCAAGTGTTGGTTCAACGGAAGAAATCAGGCAAAGAGGTTACGCCAGACACCGTGAGTGAGCTTGCGCAGATGAGTGGTAAAACCCTGTATCTGCCCAATGGGAAATACAAGCAGTTTGATCTGACCACCCTGCTTCATGATACTCACAATAACCTGGATATTAAGGGAATAAATAATGTTACTTCTCCCGATCTGGTGACACAGGTGGCCGCAGGTAAAATTGATTATACCATTGCCTGGGAGCATCATGCCAAAGCTCTTGCCAACATTTATCCCAACATTGAAATTGGCCTGACGGTTACTCCCGAAATGGGTTCAGGCTGGGTAGTGCGTAAAGATGCCGATCAATTCCTGGATGTGGTAAATGATTGGATAAGCAGCAGCAGTGAGCACCGAAGCTTTAAATACACTATTTCAAAATATTATCAGCATCCCCGCTGGGCACGTTTGGCAATGGGTAAGCCATTGAGCCGAAACGATATATCGGTTTACGATGACATTATTCGCAAAACGAGTAAAAGCATCAACTGGGACTGGCGTTTGATGGCAGCCCTTATTTACAGGGAGTCTAAATTTAATCCCAATGCCATTTCCCGCGTAGGAGCCTTCGGTTTAATGCAGCTTATGCCGGCCACTGCTTCACGTTTCGGAGCAAGCCCCGAATCTACGCCTGCTGAACAAATTGCCGCAGGAGCCAGATTAATAAAAACACTCGACCGTCAGCTTAAATCTAGGGTTCCCAACGACGAAGAAAGGATAAAATTTATTCTTGCAGCTTATAACATTGGATTGGCGCATATTTATGATGCCCTGAACCTGGCAGAGAAATATGATAAAAATCCTGCCGTTTGGGAAGGAAATGTTGAATATTACCTGCTCGCAAAATCAGAACCGGAATTCTATAATGATCCCGTTGTAAAATACGGAAGGGTGAAAGGAACCGAAACCCAGCGGTTCGTAGCTGATGTAATGGAGAGCTACCAGCACTTTAAGACTCTGGCCGCCAATTAATTTCAATTTTTATTTTCCAGTTCCGGAAGCATGGCCTGGCACACTTTTGTAATTACCTCAGGCAATGGAGTGTATTCAAAATCAATGGCAGTAAGCAATTTCTTTGAACTAAAGCTAAGATTGTTGAGAGAAGTCCTGGCTGTTTCACGGGTAATCATTGGCTGATGACGGGGATTAATCCTGGCTAATATCCACTCCAAACGCCACACTGCCCCAAGCACCCAATTGGGAATAGCAAAACGTGGAGCTGTTTTCCCAAATCCCTGGGCAATCCACGAAAAAACCTGTTGGTAAGAAAAATCGCCGGCTGACACAAGAAAGCGTTCATTTATGATATCGCTTTCCATCAATATCACCATGATCCTGGCTACATCACCAGCTCCTACAAAACCCGTGGAACCCTTTCCATAAAAGTGATGGTGCTTATGGAGGGTGCCAAACATCTTTGTGCTTCCACTGGAAGGGTCACCATAACCAAAAATTATGGATGGATTAACAATAACTACTTCCAATCCTTCTGCTGAACCGCGCCAGACTTCCCATTCTGCCGCAAATTTACTTAACGCATAATGAGAATTCAGTTTAGAAGTCTTAAACTGAGAGTTTTCATCGATAACCAGAGTATCCTCGGTGCGCCCCAGAGCAGCCACAGAACTGCTGTAAGCGAGCTTTCGCACACCTGATTCAAGGGCGGCGTTTACTACATTGGCGGTGCCTTCTATGTTTATCTTTTCCAGTTTTTCCTTATCAAAAGGACTAAAGGATACATATCCAGCACAATGATATACTTTTTCTACGCCCTTCATTGCATCCAGCAAGGAGAAATAATCAAGAATATCTCCCTGTACCCATTCCACCTTTTCGAGCAACCTTAAGTTGGCACCTGTGGATTTAAACATCCGGTAAACTTTGTGTTTACTTTCAGGATTATATATAATTGCCCGCATAGGCTCGTCCTGTTGCAACAATTCCAATAGTAAATAAGAACCCAAAAGGCCGGTAGCACCTGTAACTAAAATCATAGTGCAAAGTTACGGAAATTTTAGGTTAAAGTATCCCCGTTTGCTTAATATGACTGGTGATATAGGTTGAATTGGATATGTTAGCCCAGAACGAAAACACTCAGCAAGGCTTTTTTTAGCTTGACGTTGAGCTAAAGCTTAATTTTTGCAACTAATTACCGCAAAAAGTTACCGAGTTTAAACCCGGCATAGAAGGTACGCGGATTGGTGGGTCCATAAATATATCCCGGATCACGGTTAATGCCCCGGTCAAAATCATCCTGATAGGCATTGAAGATGTTCTTTATACCGGCAAAACATTGTAAACTGGCTCCATTCAGTTTGATGGTATAACGTACCTTAAATCCAAGGTCTAAGAAGGGATCCGATTTTTTAAGTATTCCCATGCCGGGATCGGGGCTTTCTAACCCAAAATAGGGAACGAGCATGCTTCCGGTGTAAGTTCCCGATGCCGAAAGCCCAAGTTTTTTTGAATAGTCCCAATCCATAGAGACGTAGCCATATTGATCAGGGGTTCTTAAAAATTGTTTTTCATTAAACTGCTGAACGCCATCATACTGACTGGATTGCAGCGTAAAACCAGCTTTTATTGTAACCTCATTCCCGGGGATTACATTCATCTCTATATTAATTCCTCTTACCGAAGCTCCTTCTTCAGCATTTATGCGAGTATAAACTACGGTGCCGTTCTCATCGGGTACACCATATTCATTGGCGAAGGGGTTATCTAAACGGGTTAAAAAACCTTCAATAAGCAGTGCGAAATAAATACTACCCAACTTCTTGTTAAAGTCCAGTGAAGCCATATAGCTATTGCTGTTTTCACGTGTTAAGTCAGGACTGTTTTTATGGACCACCCGGCGTGAACCGGATGTTTCAATGTGAAGGTCTTCATCAAAAATCTGAGGTGCCCTGTAGCCCTGGGAATAGCTTATTCTCGACTGCAACCACGGTTTAAGGTCATATTTTACTGTAAGTCGTGGACTCAAAACATTGCCAGATTGTGTAGCCTCCGACTGCGTCTTATCCTCAATAACATAATGATCGAAGCGGGCGCCTACAGACACCTTGAGTCGTACCCAGTTGTATTCGTATTGAGCAAATACGCCGGTGGTATTGCTGTTTTGATCGGCAATAGTCACATTATCTGTGTGTGGAATAGAAATCAGGCTGTCGTTGATAATGAGTGCATTTTCTGTATCAGCATAACCCAGTTTGGTATCTTTTAACCCTGATCCAATGTTTTCGAGACCACCCACCAAAGCCGATTTCCCGAATTTCGCATTGTATTGTGCGCCAATAGTATAAGAAAGGTCAGTGGTGTGGCCATAATCCTTTAACGATTGGTGCGCTCCATAGTAGGAGTCTCTTTTTACCTTTTGAGTGGATGCATAAATGGAAAAGAGCTCATGCTCCCTGAAAAATTGCTCGTAGGTTAAGGCCGCAGTGCTCAGGTCATGTTTTACCTGCTCGGCAATGTTTGCTTCGTGGGCAGGATAATCAAAGCGGTCGCCACCCCTGCGGTCTTCATTGATGGCAAAGAAATCGGCAATAAGCTTGTTTCGATACCCAAAGCGATGAAAGACCCTTCCACCTAATGTTAAATTTTTAAGGGTAGATATTTCAGAAAAATCATCATTATTGGCATCAAATGGCTCCCGGTTGCGGTTAAATCCATAAATGGTCATACCTGTTTTGTTATCTGCTGAAGTGAGGGAAGCATTAAGGTGTACGGAAAAATCATTGGCCACCGTACCTGAATTTTTCATTCCAATGCCGGTGAATCCTGAATTTATTCCAAATTCGTAGGCGTTGTTAATGGGATCTTTCAGAATGAGATTGATGGTGCCGGCGATGGCATTGCTTCCATACAATGCCGAGCCGCCTCCGCGGATAACTTCTACCCTTTCGATCATGGCTGCCGGGATCAGCTCCAATCCATAAACGCCGGCCAACCCACTGAATATGGGCCGGCTGTTGATCAGTATCTGTGAATATGGCCCTTCCATGCCGTTCATCCTCACCTGATTGAAGCCACAATTCTGACAATCATTCTCAATACGAAGGCCGGGGCAAAAGTTCAATCCCTCGCTCAGGGTAACTGATTGGGTTGAGGCGAATAGCTTAGGGGTAATGGTGGTTACAATGATAGAGGATTCCACCCGGTTGGTCTCGTTCCGGTCTCCGGTAATCACCACTTCCTCCAGTCCAAGCACATCCGGTTCCAGATCAAACTTTAACTCTTTGGTTTCACCGGCCACCATGGTAATCACCTCTTCCTTAGGTCTATATCCCATGGATTGGGCTATGATGGTGTGTGTGCCCGGTGGCAGGTGGATGAGTTGGTAATGCCCTGATTCATCTGTGGTAGTTCCTATTGTAGTCCCCTTTATGCTTACGTTGGCAAAAGGGATGTGTATGCCGTTGCTGGTTACATGTCCTACCAGATTCGCGTCGGTTTTTGACTTTTTTTGAGCATAGCCTGAGGCAATGGCCGACAGAAATATGACCGTCAGCAGGAAAATATTTTTTCTCATTCAGTAAATTATTAAGATAATTCTATTGTTTGTCCGAAGCTAAACTGCGGAGAGGAAGGCTGCCGAAATGTGAAATCACTTTGATTGATGTGTCCGGCTGATGAAATTTCAAACAAATGGCGGAGCCCTGCCATTGTCCGCGTAAAGCAGAATGAGGGCGGGCCTGGATACAGAATAAGTGGCAATCCTGTTATTTCTAATGAAAGGAGTTGCAATCAATACCAATGGTAACCCCAGGAAAAGCAAACCCAGATGCTGAAAAAACAGAAATCCGGACTCAGTATGATGGTGAGATTTCAGTGGAGCACTATCTTCAGCCTTGTCAAAAGGATGGGCATGTTCAATAAATGTTCCATCCTGAAGTTGATGAGTATGTGTGAACAAAGCCCTGTTACCAACCAGCATGAGCATTAAACCAATCATTAGAAAGGTTATCAGCTTAACGGCTCTATGTAATGCAGCTCTTTTCATTTGCCGGCAAAAGTAGGCCTTTCCCCGGAGCGTAAACAAAATTTTGCTTATTTAGACACAATTTAGATAAGTAACCGGCTATAGTGGTTTTGACATAGCATGAATACTTTGGTCACTTCCAGGGATAAGCGTAAATCTACAGTGGTTTTGTTGACCGCTGATTTCGCTAATTTACGCGAATAGAATTTTCTTATTTCACCACTTCGACTGGCTTAATGATTGTTCATAAGATAGTTCACCAACTAAAGTATAGTGCATCGTTTTGTACAAACGAGGCGAATCTTTCTGCGTGGGCTCATGCCCCACGGCCCACCTCTTTTTGTTAATTAACCGGATAGTCAAATTTGGTAAGTTTTTGTAAGATGCATTTCTTCAGTTTTCTGGAATCCCGATAAAGATTGGCACAAAACGATCACCTATGAGTAACAATTGGCTCTTTTTTAAAGGAGGCTTACTTTCATAAGGTTGCTGAATACAACTCAATTGGATCTGATAATCACAAAGTTGCATTATATAAATTTTTTGTACCAGTTTTTATCGGATAATTATTATTTAGAATGAATATAAATTGAGACAAAATGATAAAAATTTACCCCCCCCCCCTGTAATAAGTGAAATGTTTTGTTATAGATTTGCATTGGAATCCGTCACCATAGGTAGGACAATGCGCAGGCATAGATAAGATAGGATATTACAGATTGGATTTACAAAAAAAGTATTGCGCATTTTATTTAACAAGAATTAAAACAGTAGTTCAAAAAATCATTTCGGAAAAACCCAGGTTAAAAATCTGAGCTAAGTATAAGAAAGGAGGTTTTATAAAGCCAGCGAATCTGCATATCCTAAAAACCGGGTATGGGAGTGTACACAATAAAAATCAATAACTAAACCAATCATTTAAACCGGCTTATTACCGGCCACGGGGAGTTGGCTGCCTTTGCCATAGGAAGCCAATAAGCAACCACTCCCCTGCCAACCGGTAACGAGCGCAAAATTACGAAAACTATGAACACAATGAAAACCATTCTTTTTGCGCTATTAGTGCTAACAGTAGCAATTACTGGCTGTAAAAAAGACAGCGAAACGGCCAACAACGAATCAACAAACACCGGAATCCAATTAAAATCAATAAATACCGGAATTCAGTTAAAAAACGGCTATTTGGTATTTGAAGATTCTGTAATCTTTAATGAACATCTTATTTGGATTATGCAAAATGAAGCTAATCCGGAAATCATTGATCAATTTAACAAGATGTTAGGGTTTGAATCTTTTTCTGAAGTTTACGACAAAGGAATGAGAATGACTGACCCTGCTGAATTTGATGAATACCGAACAAAAAATCCTGATTGTTTTAGAAAAGTTATACTCGAAGACAATTCAGTATTTTGGGAAATGCCAATGGCTTCAATGTTTAGCTATTTTGTAGATAAACAAGGCGTTTATCAAATTGGAGAAATCATTATTAGAAATACTGAGGATATAGATTTTTCTACTATTAATCCACAAAAATTTTCTATTATAATTGAAACTCCACTTGCTTTGTTAGACGAAGAGATAATTAAAAAATACAAAGAAAGCTTAATAGCTACAAAAACTAGTCATTACAGCTATAGAACTGCGTATTTTAAATGGAGTGACAGAAGGATTGTTGCTCGTTTGTATGCTTCGTCTTCTACATATCCAACAAAGCATAAATATGAATCGAGAACAACATCTCAGCAACGTCATTGGTCTGGAGTATGGGTAAAGGCTAAAATAAACGAGGTTGGGCAAACAAGTCAGACAGGGGTATATTATGTTAAAACCAGCAATGGGAATCGGGGGCCGTATTATATTAACGTTGCGCCATTTTTTAAAATTCCGGGTGATGAAACAAGGGTTACTATGTTATCATCATCATATCCCGTTGTTAATAGTATGAGCTCTTGCCTTATTGATCATATCGGAAAGAGATGGGGTGAATACGCAATTGTTGATGATAATGAACTTTTTCCTGATTAAAGAACATGATAAAAAAAATAGTATCCTTAACTTTAAGCTGGTTACTTATATTTAGTAATCAATTATTTTCTCAAGAGGCAAGTTCTACTGGAGGTAAGTCAATCAAGCAATTTGTCGGTGTTCAAATGAACCCTTATTTATTTTCATTATCTGACATAGGATATTTGAGATATAATTATAAGGTTTTTTGCCTGCGCTACGGAGTTGAGGTTACAAAAGGTTTACATCTTGGGTCTCAGTATTTTTTCATAGGAGGTATCAATGATTTTTTTCAAGTTGAAAATAAAACCAGTAATCTTGGCATTTTTGGCAAGTATGATTTAATCTCCGGAGAAAATGTTGGTTTATTATTGGAAACTGCTTTCCATTATAAATGTGAAAAATACAAAGACCACTCTGATAAAGATTCAGGAAAACGAGATGGGATTGGCTGGTACACCTCCGCCGGAATGGGCATTAACCTCTACAAAAAGAAAGTGACGCTGGATTTGATGGTTAAATACTCTCCAGATGTTATGTTTGAAGGAAATCATTTTGCACCCACTTACAAACTCAACTACCATTTTAAGTAAATTGTTAATCCGCACCCCGCTTATTTCATGCGGGGTGCTTTTTCTCCTTTTTATGCAAAAAACAACACGGTTTTTGTTACCAATATTTGTCTTTCTGATAACTGCCTGCGAAGAGCCGGTTGATATGGACATTCCCCAGGCGGAAACAACTACCGTTGCCTTTGCCAGCCAATCGTATGATGATACCCTTCAGGTATATATTGCACGTACACGGCATATTTATGACACAACCCGATATAGCGGCTGCGATTCTACCGCCAAAGCTTTTGTTGTTCATAGCGGGATCCAAACCCCGCTAAGGTATAATGGAAAAAGATTTATTGCAGAAGGCTTATCAGCCCAACCAGGCGACACGATTTCGCTTCGGGTAACAGGTACAGATAACAAACACACTTTTGCCCAAACAGCAATACCCAAAAGCATCATTGCCCACAGCATTGAAATTACACCATCGGCCCTTCTTATTGATGATGTTTATTTTTCGAGGGTTCAATTGAGTTTCGACGACCCTGCCGACGAAACCAATTATTACGAATTTAGTGTTATTGTCACTCAAATTATGGATGATTCGTCCAGCAGCTTTGGTTACCATTATTTCAGGTCGTTTGATCCCATCATGGTAAGTGAGGATATAATGCAGTACGAACCCATAACCATGCTTTTCAGCGATGCTATGTTCAATGGCTCCCAGCTAAGCATACCGATGTACTATTTCCTCTACTTCTTTACTGAATCCCTACAAAAAGTGATTGTGGTTTCGGAGCTTAGAAGCGTTACCCGCGAGCATTACCACTACTACAAAACGTTGTATAAATTCATGTACAACCAAAGCGGCATCTGGTCGGGAATGACCTTGCCGGTTTTTATAAATGGCAACGTTGAAGTTTTATTGATCGTAATTAATTCAAAGTTGCGTTAAACAATATTCCCACATTATCGCTACTCATCCGTTCTTCCATTCCACCACCGGGTGAATTTGTTAAATTGGTTGTGCCGTAGGTCATTGCAATTCCTAATCCCCATCTTTTTGAAACCCACCATTCTTTTCCAATTTTCAATTGCATGGAAAATCCTCTGTCTGTAGAAATAGAGTTTGCGTTGTTGCCTTCTATTAATGTGAAATTTCCTAAGCCCACCGACCCGGATAAGAAAAAGTTTGATGGCATGATGTAATAAGTTAGACCTGCCCCAAACATCGCTTCTCCCAAGGAAATATCGTTAGAGGTTTTCTCACTAATCCCATCAGATGTTATTTTAGGCCCCGACATGGCACTGGAGGTAAGGGTTGCATGTAGGATTAAATTTTCTTTTACTGCTCCACCTATTTTGACATCAAATTGTGCGCCGGTACCTTTAAACGTTAAATCATAATACCCCGGGACTTCCGAGTTAATGCTCGCGAAATTTGGGCCCACACTCATGGACAGATAAAAACCTGTGTGCTGACGATATCCCGGCTCTCTGGTATAATCCACTATTTGTGCATTAATAACTGACATAATTGAAATGCAAAAACACAAAATTGTTGCTTTTTTCATAGGTTTGTTTTAAGATGGTTATTTGTAATTGTCCCACTATTAGGGTTGCATGTACAGCCGCCGTTCAAAAAGAATCTCTTTCCAATTTCACTGCTAATATACTAACTTTGCCGAAAATAGCAACCCATGAATTTTGTTGAAGAATTAACCTGGCGTGGCATGGTGCACACCATAATGCCCGGTACCGAAGAAATATTACAAAAAGAAATGATATCGGCCTACGTGGGCATTGATCCTACCGCTGATTCCCTTCATATTGGCCACCTGGTGGGCGTAATGATGCTGAAACATCTTCAGGAGAGTGGTCACAAGCCCATTGTGCTGGTGGGTGGTGCAACGGGTATGATTGGTGATCCATCTGGAAAATCGGAGGAGCGCAACTTGCTTGATGAGGCTACACTGCGTCACAATCAGGAATGCCTGAAAACCCAGTTGATGAAGCTCCTCGATTTTGAAACCGATGCCCCCAACAGAGCCGAAATGGTGAATAACTACGACTGGATGAAGGAGTTCTCGTTTTTGAGCTTTATCCGCGATGTGGGCAAACACATTACCGTTAATTATATGATGGCGAAGGATTCGGTGAAGAAACGTCTGACCGGAGAAGCCGGTGATGGCATGTCGTTTACCGAGTTTACCTATCAGTTGGTGCAGGGTTACGATTTTCTGCACCTCTATCAGCACCACAACTGCAAGTTGCAAATGGGCGGCTCCGACCAATGGGGAAATATTACTACCGGCACCGAGTTGATCCGCCGCAAAACCGGGGGCGAAGCTTTTGCACTTACCTGCCCGCTGATTACCAAGGCCGATGGCGGCAAATTCGGCAAAACCGAATCGGGCAATGTATGGCTTGATCCCGCAAGGACTTCGCCGTATAAATTCTACCAGTTCTGGCTCAACACTTCTGATGTCGATGCCGAAAAATACATCCGCATTTTCACCCTTTTCGGGAAGGAAGAAATTGAAGCTATTATTGCTGAGCACCAGACTGCGCCGCATTTGCGCGTGTTGCAGAAAGCACTGGCCAAAGATATTATAGTAAGGGTACATTCCGAAGCCGATTACCAGGCGGCCCTTGAAGCCTCTGAAATTTTGTTTGGTAAAGGCACCACCGAAGCACTGCACAGATTGGATGAAGATACCTTACTCTCTGTTTTTGAAGGGGTGCCCCAGTTTGAAATCAGCCTGAGCGAACTTGAGCAAGGCATTGGCATTGTGGAGCTGGTGGCGGAGAAAACAGCTATTTTCCCGTCTAAAGGTGAAGCCCGTCGCATGTTGAAAGATGGCGGTGTGCAGATAAACAAAACCAAAGTTGGTGATGACTTTATTGCAAATCAGGCTAACCTGCTAAGCGGAAAATACATGCTGGTTCAAAGAGGGAAGAAGAATTACTATATGCTGATAGGGAGGTAGGCGATGGCGATTGCGATCGGGGATTTACCTTCGGTGAACTCCGCTTCGCTCCGGATTTCAGGTTGAATTCTTAACCACAGATTACAGATCACTAGCCACCAATCACCAATCACCAATCACCAGTCACAGGTCACCTCACTGCTCATAATGAATATCCTGTTCCTGCTCTTCAAGCAGTTGTTCTATAACTTTAGGATAATGCTCATACTCAAGCTGATGAATCTTTTTGGCCAGGCTTTCGGGGGTTTCATCCGGGGAGAGTTTGCATTTGACCTGCAAAAGAATGGTTCCATGATCATATACCTCATCTATCAGGTGGATGGTGATGCCTGATTCTCTTTCTCCGGCTTCTATTACGGCATCATGTACATTGTCACCAAACATACCTTTCCCTCCAAATGAAGGCAAAAGGGCAGGATGGATATTAACAATTTTCTGACTAAAAGCTTTAGTAATGCTTCCCGGCATCAGCCAGAGAAATCCGGCCAGCACGATCAGATCGATTTTACGGCCCTGCAGATCGCGCAATACCACATCAGAAGCATAAAATTTCTCGCGGTCAAAAAGTACAAGAGGCACCTTTAAATTGGTGGCCCGCCTGATTACGTGAGCCTTAGGATTGTTGCAATAAATAGCTTCAACCTTTGCCAGATCACTCGTGGCAAAATATCTGGTAATATTCTCGGCATTTGAACCGTTTCCGGAGGCAAAAACGGCAATTCGTTTCATATCTTTAGCAATTTGTCTGCAAAGTTAGCCAGAAACAATTGAATGCCCTTCATTTTTGGTGTATTTTAAACAAAAAAGATAAAGAAAGCGCTTTTCTGAAGTGTATTTTTCGAAATTCCTTGTGTTTTACAGTTTATTCGGCATCGGGTCGACAGTTTATTGAGGCTTAGTCCATATTTAAGACCAATTGATGCTTACCTTTGCAAATTCAAAAAATAAAACATCACTTCTACCAATGGATTACAACTTTAGGGAAATTGAACAAAAATGGCAGCAGGCCTGGGCAAGCCAGAAAACATATAAAACGGAGATTGATGATAACAAGCCCAAATTTTATGTGCTTGATATGTTTCCCTATCCATCGGGGGCCGGGTTACATGTTGGGCACCCGCTTGGATATATTGCTTCTGATATTTATGCGCGCTACAAACGGCTTAAAGGTTTCAATGTGCTTCATCCCATGGGCTATGATGCATACGGGCTTCCTGCCGAGCAGTATGCCATACAAACCGGCACACATCCGGCAATTACCACCGAAATAAACATAGCCCGCTACCGCGAGCAACTTGATAAGATTGGTTTTTCGTACGACTGGGACCGGGAAGTGCGCACCAGCGATCCTGCATACTATAAATGGACGCAATGGACCTTTATTCAATTGTTCAATTCATGGTACAACAATGTCAGCCAAAAGGCAGAACCTATTGCAGCCTTGATTTCACTGTTTTCAACTTCGGGAAATGCTTCCATTGATGCAGCTCACAGTGAAATTGAACCTTTTACAGCCCCAGATTGGCATGCTATGGATGAAAAGGGCCAACAGGAAGTACTGATGCACTACCGTCTGGCCTATCTTGCCGACACGATGGTAAACTGGTGCCCGGCCCTGGGGACCGTTTTGGCCAATGATGAAGTAAGTGACGGGTTTTCAGTTCGCGGTGGGCATCCTGTAGAACGCAAAACCATGAAACAATGGCTGCTGCGTATTACCGCATATGCCGACAGGCTGCTGAAAGGTCTTGACACCGTAGACTGGCCTGAATCTATTCGTGATATTCAACGCAACTGGATCGGGCGCTCGCAGGGATGTTCTGTGAAATTCAAAATAAAGGATTTTAATGAAGATCTGGAAGTATTTACTACCCGAGCCGACACCTTATTCGGTGTAACCTTTATGGTGCTGGCTCCCGAACATCCTTTTGTTCAGGAGATTACCACGAATGAACACAATGAAAAAGTAGAAGAATATCTGCTTTGGGCCAAAAACCGTTCGGAACGCGAGCGCATGACCGAGGTAAAGAAAATTTCAGGCCAATTTACCGGAGCTTACGCCATCAACCCACTCAATGGCGAAGAAATTCCGGTATGGGTTGCTGATTATGTATTGATGGGTTATGGCACCGGTGCTATAATGGCAGTTCCTGGTCATGACAGCCGCGACTTTGCCTTTGCCCGGCATTTCAAACTGTCCGTCCGTCAGGTGGTTTCCCGTGAAGGCGAAACCCCGGTTGATCCTTCGCAATGGGAAGAATCTTACGATTCAAAAGAAGGCATTATGATCAATAGCGGATTCCTTTCGGGAATGGAAGTGAAGGAAGCAATTCCTGCCGCCATCCACAAAGTGGAAGAATTGGGACTGGGTTTCGGCAAGGTAAATTTCCGTCTGCGTGATGCTATTTTCAGCAGGCAGCGCTATTGGGGTGAACCCTTCCCCGTTTATTATAAGAATTCAATGCCCTATACCCTTGATGAAGAAGAGTTACCACTGGAATTACCGCCGGTAGATGCCTACCTGCCCACCGAAAGTGGTGAACCGCCTCTGGCACGTGCCAAAAACTGGGTAAATAAGGAGGGTTATCCTCTGGAAACCAATACTATGCCCGGATTTGCCGGGTCAAGCGGCTACTATTTGCGGTATATGGATCCGCACAACGAAAATGAATATTTTTCGAAGGAATCCATCAGCTATTGGCAAAATGTTGACCTGTACATGGGCGGTGCGGAGCATGCTACCGGCCACCTCATCTATGCCCGCTTCTGGAATAAGTTTTTATTTGATCTGGGACTTACTGTAAAAGATGAACCATTTCAGAAGCTTATAAATCAGGGCATGATACAGGGCCGGTCAAATTTTGTGTACCGCGTCAACCTGGAGAAGATGGCCGAATATATGCTGTGGGAAAACTTAAAAGACCGCAAAACTGGTGTTGGCTTTGAACGCGATTACAGGGATGGTAATCGTAAGTTTGACTTTTTCAGCAAAGAAGCCGGATTAATTATTGAAGTAAAACGCCAGCAATCGCTTGAAAAAATTGCCCATCCTTATGAAGCCTATTGCAAAGATAAAGGCTTGAAACTGATGTTGATACCCATTCGTGACTTTCTTGAGATAGACAAGGTGATGGAGCGCATCCGGAAGGTGGTTCATGGTGAAAAGATGCCTGAATTTATTGAAAAGGAAAGTCTGAAACTCATTCCCGTATATGTATCTAAGAACTATCCCGGAAGGGAACATTTCAGCGATGCCATTCATGTCGATGTCAATCTGGTTCATAATGATATACTTGATATTGAAGCCTTTAAAGCCTGGCAACCTCATCTTGCCAATGCCGAATTTATTCTGGAGGATGGAAAATATGTGTGTGGATGGGAAGTGGAAAAGATGTCGAAATCTAAATACAACGTACAAAACCCCGACGACCTGATTGATAAATATGGTGCCGATACTCTAAGATTATACGAGATGTTCCTTGGCCCGCTTGAGCAGGCCAAGCCCTGGGACACCAATGGTATTGAAGGTGTTTTTCGCTTTATACGCAAATTGTGGCGGCTGTTCCATGACTTTGATAATCATTTTGTGGTAACTGAGCGGGCTCCCACACCTGCTGAATTAAAGGTGCTGCATAAAACCATTAAAAAGGTTCAGGATGACATTGAGCGTTTCTCCTTCAACACGGCGGTGAGTTCATTTATGATTTGTGTGAATGAGCTTTCTGAACTAAAATGTAATAACCGCGGAATTCTGAGTGAATTAACCGTTTTAATTTCTCCTTATGCACCACATATTGCCGAAGAACTATGGCGTTTGCTGGGTAATACCCAAAGTGTAACCAAAGCCAGCTTCCCGGTTTATAATGAGGCGTTTACTCTTGAAAACATCTTTGAATATCCGGTTTCCTTCAATGGAAAAATGCGCTTCAGGTTAGCATTACCACTGGACATGCCCCCAACTGAAATAGAAAAGGCAGTTATTTCAGCCCCCGAATCGGCTAAATGGCTGGAAGGTAAAGCGCCGCGCAAAGTAATTGTAGTGCCGGGGAAGATTGTGAATGTAGTGGTTTGATTTCTATAGTACTGTCCTGTTTCTATTTGTGCAATACAGAGAAATTTAGGGGCTAAAATCTATTTTATAAAACCATACGTCAAATATTTGCAAGGGTTAGATTCGGTGATCGGGAGATCTTATTCCTGTTTAGTTCCTGCGGGATCAGGATTGGGACGAGGTTGTCCTTATCTCTCCGCGCTCACCATTTTGTTACTTTTGTCATTCAAAAAAAAATAACATGACCAGCCTTCAAATCTTTGCATTGATAGTGTCGGGTGTTTTTGTTGGGTTTATCAATACGCTGGCCGGCGGAGGTACCATTATTTCGCTTTCGCTGTTTATGTTTATGGGATTGCCGGCTGATGTTGCCAATGGCACCAACCGCATTGCGGTGATTCTTCAGAATCTGACTTCGGTGACTACTTTCAGGCAACAAAAGCTGCTTGATACGCGCAAGGCCTGGTGGCTCGCGATTCCCACCACGATTGGCTCAATTGTCGGTGCCCAGCTTTCAGTTGAAATTGATGAAGCTACCTTCCGCAAAGCCATTGGTCTGGTAATGATAATGATGGTGTTTTTCATCCTTACAAAGCCCAATAAGTGGCTGAAAGGACAAGAGCGCCTCCAACTGAAAAAGATAAGCTGGGTTCAAATACTTATTTTCTTCGGCATTGGGGTATATGGAGGTTTCGTACAGGTGGGCGTTGGTTACTTTTTATTGGCTGCCATTGTGCTTGGGGCAGGTTATGATCTGGTAAAAGCCAATGCCATCAAGGTGTTTATTGTATTGATTTATACTATTTTTGCTTTGGGAGTATTTATTCTGAACGATAAAGTGAACTGGCAATTCGGATTGATTCACGCCATTGGCAACATTATCGGCGCCTTTGTAGCTTCGCGTTATGCCAATGCCTGGGGTGCCAATTTTATCCGATGGTTCATCATCGTGATTATCATTATTTCCTCTGCTGATCTTTTCGGGATTATTGATATCCGTGCCCTGTTTTATTAATCTATTTGAATAATTTGATTTTTATCATCTTCTTATGAATAAACAACTAAACATTTTAATATGAAAAAACCTTTTCTTCTTCTTTTAATGCTTTTATGGATGGCAGGATCTGAGGCAATTGCTCAAAACTCCGGTTACGTGCTGGTAATTCATGGTGGTGCCGGCTACATAACGCCTGACCGCTATTCACCGGAAATACAGTCCGGTTTTGAACAGGCACTAGCGGAAGCTCTTAATGCGGGTGAGAAAATATTGAGCAAAGGAGGCACATCTTTAGATGCAGTTGTGGCAGCCATACAGGTGCTGGAAGCCTCTCCTTTATTTAATTCAGCTAAAGGAGCCGTATTTAATGCGGAAGGTAAAAACGAATTGGATGCGTCTGTTATGGATGGAAAATCTGGCAAGGCAGGAGCTGTTGCCGGAGTAATGACCATTAAGAGTCCTGTTGAAGCTGCCCGGCGAGTGATGGATTCATCGGATCATGTAATGCTTTCCGGACGCGGGGCTGAGGAATTTGCCCGGCAGCAGGGACTGGAGATTGTTGACCCGGCCTATTTTTATACCGAAGAAAGCTGGCAGGAATACCTGAAGGTGAAAGCCCGGATGGAAACAAACGGTCGTAAAGGTACTGTGGGTGCGGTAGCTTTGGATAAGGCGGGAAATCTGGCTGCAGCAACTTCCACCGGTGGTATGGTTTACAAAAAGTTCGGTCGCATTGGCGACTCCCCCATCATTGGAGCCGGCACCTATGCCAACAATGAAAGTTGCGCGGTTTCCTGCACCGGACATGGTGAGTATTTTATCCGGAATGCTGTCGCTTATGATGTTTCTGCAAGGATGCTCTATCTGGGTGAATCCATTACTCAGGCTACCGACTATATCATCAATAAAAAACTGAAAGATCAGGAAGCCGCGGGTGGTTTAATAGCTCTGGATAAAAATGGAAATATTGCCATGCCTTTTAATACACCCGGTATGTTCAGGGGATTTGTTTCCGAAGGAAAAACAAAGCAGGTGCTGATGTTTAAGTAGGGGAGGTTGATGTGTTGATGTGCGGATTTGTTGATTTGCTGATTTGTTGATGTGCGGATTTGATGATTTGTTGATGTATTGATCTGAGGGGGAGTGGGGAGTGTTCGGGAGTGTTCAGAAAAGTGTGTCAGGCCATATTAAGATTTGAAACTACTTGCATAACCGCCTGATCCAAACGGCTGCTACTGCCATCAGAAATCGAGGCCACATCAACCAATGCAGGGTAAAGCCAAGGGTAAGAAAAAGCAGAGGATCTTCCAGTTGTGAATGAGAGATGGCCACATGGTGATTGAGCAGATCGGCTTCCCCGACCGTAAGTCGGCCTTTATCGCGTTGATCGATCATTATGGCAGAGCCGTAAGCCAGTCCGATAAGATTGGCCACCAACCACGAAAGGGTAGCAGAAGGTGGCAAGCCCATAAGCCTGAGTGCCGGTTTCATCGGTTTTTCTATGAGTCGGATCCAGTTGAATTCCTCCATCACCTGCTGAAAAAACAACAATACGTTTACCAGAATGAGGATTTTTATCACCGTTTGTCCAATGGAAAAAAACCAGTTGGCAAAAGCATCTGTAAATTTTAAGGTTTCAATTTCATAAACCGCTTGTCCGGTTGCGCTGTTTCCCGGCATAATCTGGTTCAGCAAAAAAGCTACCATAAAGCTGGCCGTTAGCCGCAATAAAAGCATTTTCGTTACCGAAGATCCTGTTTTCTTCAGAACAGCCGTTTCAATAATAAAACCATGTGAAATAAGGCACATACAGGCCAGAATAATGCCTTCGCGCATGGGCAGTTGAAGCATGGCCAGAATGGCTACCACCGAGTAAATATTGGTGAAAATGCTGGTTATAAATACGATAGCGGCAACCCCCGGCAGGCCAAGCAGTTGAAAAAACGGTGCGGTATAACCAGCAATGAGGTCAAGCAGTCCAAAGTACTGTAGCAACATAACCCCAAATGACACCGGCACTGTAATCTTTATTAACCACCATGCTGTTTTTAATCCTTTAGGATAAGCCGTTAATGCGCTGTGTTTGAGGCGCTCTGCAGTTGATGCCAATGGTTAATTGTTAATTATGGTGTCTTGTGGCGGTGGGCAGGCGTAAAAATTTCATTGTCTGCACATGTGGTATATTTAAAATAAACAGCACGCAAAGATATGAAGTAATATAAAAAAACTGAATATTTAAATTATCCTGTCTGGCTGATCAGTAGCAATGACTTTTTATTCAGGATTTCAATTTTTTTACCCGTAAAGCGGATGATGCCGTCTTTGTGAAATTCGGACAGGGTGCGGCTTATACTTTCACGGCTGGTATCTACAAGATTACCGATTTCAGCCTGAGAAATGGGAAAGGTAAAAGTGTCAGTGCCGTATATTTTGTCGGCAAACTCAAGAATTACGTCGGCTATATTTCCCCGGATCTGTTTCTGAGTGCGGTTAGCACATCTTCGGATGGCTTCCAGTTCATTGCTGCATAGTTCAAGAATGATCTGATAGGAAAACAATTCATTCTCTTTTAATAAATATCTGAAAGAAGCCATGTCAATATAACACACTTCGGCATCACTGATGGCGGTAACTGAATACTGGTTAATCTTATCGCCTATAGAAGTTGGTAAGCCAAGATAGGAGGGAGCTTTAACCAATCTTACTATTTGTTCCTGAGTAGGACCGGTAAGATGAATCTTGGCCAGACCGCTTCGTAAATAAGCAATATTGGTGGAAAACATGCCCTGTTTAATGATGGAATCTCCCCGCTTAAAACGTACCATCGCTTTATTGCATGATAAGTAGCTCAGATTTTCATCGCTCAGGGTTTCGGCAGCTTTAGATATATACCTGCAAGTTGTACAATAGTCTTCCATGGTGCAAAAGTATAAATAAAATGTGAACTATATCACATTTAAACTCCTCAAGACGCACACTTAACAATATCATATATAGATTTATATATATAATTTTGCCAATGTTAATTCATTCACAATGGTGCCGGTTTATAAATCTGTTCAAAGTGCGTGATAAACACAGGTTCAATCAGAGATTGATTGAATATTTTCAGCGTTAAATAAAAATAAATACCTCATGGAAGAATCAGAAAAACTTGTAATTATAAGCACTACGGGCCCAGAGAACCAGGAGAAGGCCACACTTCCTTTTGTAATTGCAACTGCTGCACAAACGGTGGATACGGAGGTGGTAATGATTTTACAGGCATCGGCAGTATTACTTGCCAAAAAAGGATCGGCTGAAAATGTTAATGCTCAGGGTTTAATGCCACTGAAAAAACTGATGGATACTTTTATTGAACTGGGTGGCCGGTTATTGCTATGCTCTCCCTGCATCCATGAACGATTTATCAGAGAAGATGAATTAATAACAGGATCAAAGTTGGTTGCGGCAGGCACCGTTGTTGAAGAGGTGCTTTCAGCCAGGGCAACCCTTACATACTAATTTTTAAAAAATAAATTCAAATGCAGGAAACAGAACTGGATGTCAGGCAATTACAAGAGCAGGTAGCCACGCTTACTGCCAAAGTAGCCGCACTGGAAAACTCACGAAAAGATCAATTGTCCATTGCCATTGTATCGGGTGATATGGATAAAATTCTGGCAGCCATGGTCATATCACTGGCCGCTGCCGCCATGGATACAAAAGTCAAATTGTTCTTTTCATTCTGGGCCCTTTCTGCCCTGAGAGCTAAGAACAAAAAAGCAGAAGGTAAGGATTTTATCTCCAAAATGTTTGGTATGATGCTTCCTAAAAGCAAGGATAATCTGAAACTTTCCAAAATGAATATGGCCGGTATGGGTCCGGTTATGATTAAATATCTGATGAAAAGCCAGGGGGTTTTATCGCTGGAGCAAATGTTTCAGCAGGCCGCTGAACTGGAAATTGATATCATCGTGTGCGAGATGTCTATGAACCTTATGGGATTCAAAAAAGAAGAGATGATTGATTATCCACATCTGAGCTACGCCGGAGCTACTACTTTTGTGGCCGATGCAGGTGAGAGCGCCATACAACTATTTATTTAGGCTATTGGTGATTGGTGATTGGTGATGGGTGGATGGTTGTGAGTGGCTTAGTCACCATGTCAGTGTGTCTTATTTGTCGTCCATCACCCCCGGTCCCGTCCCTCGTCCCTCGGCCCTTTGAAGCGTTCCCTCCTTTGCTTTGCTGCGGCGGGCAGGCCTCGTCCCTTTTCAAAGGAAATTATGAATATTGAATATTAAAACGAATACAAACCTTTAAAAATCAAAAAAATGACAACTGAAGAATTAAAAAATGCAACCGTAGCCAAATCAGTAGATGCCCGTGGAACTGCATGTCCGGGACCGCTGCTTGAGGCAAAAAAAGCCATTGGGACCATTAAAACCGGTGATATCATGGAAATATTATCAGCCGATGAGGGCACCAAAAGTGATATTCCCAAATGGTGCAGCAAACAGGGCCATGAATATCTTGGTGCTGTAGAGGAAGATGGTTTCTTCAAAGTGTATATGAAGAAAAAGTAATCAAAATCATGACTGAAAAGATCAGGAAAAGCGCTAAGATTTTAGTCTTCTCCACCGAAAAAATAAGTGATCCCGCCATTGATATGGCGGGTTTGCTTAAACTTCACTATCCGCCCACGGTATATACCATCACGGTGCCCTGCTCCAGTGGTATAAAATCGCGTTGGATTTTACATGCCTATGAAAAAGGTTTCGATGGCGTATTTATTGCCGCCGACGGCACCGATTGCGTATTTGGGGAGTCATGCACCGAAAAAACCGGGCAGCTTGTAGGGCGTACTCATGTATTGATGAAGGAAAAGTCTTTAGATCCTGCCCGGTTAAAAATGGCCGCCATCTGCTCGGTATGTAGTGAATCATTTGTAAAGCAGATAAAAGGCTTTAATGAATACTTACTAAAAACAACAAACCCGTAATAATGAACGGACCATCCAATCAACTCAATTTTGATGCACTTGTGGTAGGCGGAGGCATTGCCGGTGGCGAAGCTGCATTGAATCTGGCCTCTACCGGTTATAAAGTACTACTGGTAGAAAAAGAGCTTTCTATAGGCGGTAAGATGATTATGCTTAGCAAAGTTTTTCCTACCCTCGACTGTGCAGCTTGCATCACTACCCCTAAAGTTTCTGAAATTTCCAGACACCCGAACATCACCATTTTCACCAGTAGTGAAATAAGCAGCATCAATAAAATTGCCGAAAATAATTTTGAAGCAACGGTGGTCAGGCAGCCCCGTTACGTAGTAATTGAAGATTGCACCGCCTGTCAGTTGTGCGAACAGGCTTGTCCGGTGAGTGTCCCGGATCAGTATCAGTATAACCTGGTTGGCCGGAAAGCTGCGTTTATCCCTTTCAGCATTGCCAGCCCCAAAGCGGCTGCCATTGATATTGAGAATTGTGTATTGTGTGGAGCCTGCGAAAAAGTTTGTCCGACCAATTGCATCGACTTTACCCAGGAAGTGGAAACCTTCCAGGTAAATGCAAAAACAGTCATTCTTGCCACCGGATTTAAACTGTTTGATCCGCTGATGATACCGCGTTACGGATTTGGATTGTATAAAAATGTGATTACCTCCATGCAGATGGAGCGTGAACTTGCCCCCACGCGCCCTTTCAATACTGTATTGCGCCCCGGTGACGGAAAAGTTCCGGATAAAATCGCTTATGTGCTGTGTACCGGCTCGCGTGATGCTACCATAGGCAACCTCATTTGTTCGCAAATATGCTGCATGTATTCCATTAAGCAGGCACAGTTGCTGATGGGTGCATTGCCCATGGCTGATGTAACCATTTATTACATCAATATACGCTCATTTGGCAAAGGTTTCGACGAATTTTACCAGCAGGCCAAAGGAATGGGTGTAAATTTTGTAAAGGGGAAAATCGGTAAAATATCTGAACAGGGAAACGGCAACCTTACCCTTCGTTATGAAGATATTAACGAAGGCATAGTGAAGGAAGCTGATCATGATATGGTCATACTTTCGGTAGGTGTGCTTCCCAATCAGGATGCCTCGGATTTCTTCGGTCAGGATGAGTTGCAACTAGACCCTTATAATTTTATTCACCAGACTGATGTTCTGGCCAGCCCTGCACTCACCAGCATTAAGGGTGTTTTTGTGGCAGGTACGGCTTCAGGCCCTATGGATATTCCCGATTCCATACTTTCGGCAGGTTCTGCTTCCTCAGAAGCCATCAGTTATTTAATACAGGAATAATGAAAAAGAAAATAGGCGTATACATATGCCATTGCGGCGGCAACATCTCTGATTATGTGGATGTTGAAAAAGTGAAAAAATCCATTGAAGATGAAGGTGGCGTTTACCTGGCCAAAACCACCATGTTTGCGTGCTCAGATTCCAACCAAAAGGATATGGTGGATGACATCAAAGGCAATGAACTCAATGGCATTGTGGTGGCTTCCTGTTCACCCAAGCTTCATCTTACCACATTCAGAAATGTGAGTGAGCGGGCTGATCTGAATAAATATAATTATGTGCATGCCAACATCCGTGAGCAGGATTCCTGGGCGCATTCCGACGATAAAAATGGAGCCACCGAAAAAGCCATACTCCTTGTAAAAGCAGCCATTGCCAAAGCCCGCCTGGCAGAACCACTTATACCCAATAAAATTCAGGCACAGAAAGCCGTAGCCGTGATTGGAGGAGGAATAGCCGGCATGAAGGCAGCAATTGCCCTCTCAGACAAGGATTGTCCGGTTTATCTGATTGAAAAGGCTCCTTTTGTAGGTGGAAGGGTTGCCCAGTGGGGTAACATGTTTACCAGCAATCAAACCGGAGAAGAACTTATCACCAAATTATACCATGAGCTGATAAAACGAAAAAATATCACCCTGTTTACCGGAGCCGAGGTTACTCACAATGCCGGAAGTATAGGTGATTTTAGGCTAAAAGTGAGTGTTCAACCCCGCTATTTCACCGGAACATGCGAAGAAAAACAACTTCAGCAAGCCATTGATGCCTGTCCGGTAGAAGTTCTGGATGAATTTAACTTTAACCTGACCAAACGCAAAGCCATATACCGCAATGCTGCCTCCGAATATCCACAAAGGGCCACCATCGATATGGAAAACTGCACCCGTTGTGGTAAGTGTGAAGCCATCTGTGATAAAATTGACCTTTCTCAAAAGGAAGAAATACTCGATTTACATGTGGGTTCTGTGCTTATGGCTACCGGTTTTGATCCATATACCCCTGCAGAAGGCGAATATGGCTATAACGAGGTGGACAACGTGCTTACACTTCCCCAGTTTGTACGTATGCTGGAACTGAGCGACAAAAAGCTGATACGCAACGGTAAAGAAATTAAAAACATCGCTTATATCTATTGCGTAGGCAGCCGCCAGGAAGAAGACGGAAACACCTATTGTTCCAGGTATTGCTGTACTTCGGCAATTCATACTTCGGTAGAGGTAAAGAAAAAATTTCCTGGAGTGTATAATTATCACTTTAACCGTGGCATCCGCACCTATGGAAAACAGGAATTGCTTTATGCTGAATCGTTGCAGTTGGGCGATATTTATCTTCAGGGTGATGAAGAAAGCTTGCCGGAAGTATCGGGCGAAAGCGGAAAAACCATGGTAAAAGTCAAAGACATACTGAGTGCAGGGCGTCTCATAGAGGTTGAAGCCGATCTGGTGGTGCTGGTTACCGGCATGGTTCCCCGTGCTGACAATTCGGTAGGCTCTATGTTTAAACTGCCTAAAGGCCGGGACAAGTTTTTTAATGAAATTCACATGAAACTCCGGCCGGTAGAAACCTTCATTGATGGCGTAACCATTGCAGGAGCCTGTCAGGGCCCTAAAAACATCATGGAATCCGTTAACTCCGCTCTGGCGGCTGCCACCAAATCATACTCCTATGTGAGTAAAGGTGAACTGGAAACTGAACCCATTGTGGCTGAAGTGGATGCTGAGCTTTGCTCCTGGTGCGATGCCTGTACTGCGGCCTGCCCCTTTGATGCCATTAGTATGACAAATGAAAGCAGTAAAGCCATCGCACTCATTAACAATTCGGTGTGCAAGGGATGTGGCATGTGCCTGCCGGTTTGCCCAACTGACGCCCTCAATCTGATTGCTTATTCCAACAATGAAATTGAGAGCATGATTGATGCACTGGCCGCTGGTTAAGCGAATAAATTCAATTTATAATGTGATTTACAATGGAAATAGAAAAAGGAAAAACCTTCAAATATCTCAAAGAAAAACGGGAGGTATCTCAACAGGCAAAAGACCAGTTGAAGGAATTTAACCGGATGAAAAAATCCATACTCGAAGCACTTAAGGAAGGGGAGTTGACCATAATAGCACTGTCTGAAAAGCTGAATATGCCTGAACCTGAGGTAGTATACTATCTTATGTCACTGGTAAAATATGGTTTTGTTGCCACCGGTGAAGTGGACGATATGGATGAGTATTTTACATATAAAATCAAGCAGTAATGGCAGGAATTGATCCAAAATTCGGAGAAGCACTAAAAAATTATGGGGCAATTAATTTTAACGCCTGTTACAATTGTGGCACCTGCACAGCAGTATGCTCTTTGTCCACACCCGAGAACTCTTTCCCGCGCGAAATGATCCGACTGAGTGTGCTGGGTATGGAAGAAGAACTTACTTCATCTCTGAAGCCCTGGCTATGTTATTATTGTGGGGAGTGTACCACCTATTGCCCTCAAACGGCCAATCCGGGCGAACTAATGATGTCGCTCCGGCGTTGGCTGACATCTAAATACGACTGGACAGGTTTGTCGGGATTATTGTATAAATCACTTCCACTGACTATCGTAGCCTTTTTGCTGGTAGCCATTGGCGTGATATCATTTGCTGCCTCACAGGCATTCAATAGTGAAACCATTATGCATTACGGGCATTACTTTGAGATGATTGCTATTGGTGCAGTTTTCGCATTTATACTGTTTCCCAACATTATCCGCATGTGGTATTTTGTGATGGTCAGATCCGGCAAGAAACTTTCGCTTACAACCTATGTTAAAACCAGCGGTGAATTATTTATACATATGTTTACACAAAAACGCTCACTGGGCTGCGACGACAATCAGTTCAGGTGGTTCGAGCATTTTATACTGGTTATTGGCTATCTGATGCTACTTTTCACTACCGTTTTCCTGGATTGGTTTGGTTCGCAAAATCTATTTGTGATTTTGTTAGGTTATGTTGAAAGTGCCCTGATATTTATCATCACTGTTGATTTTGTAAAGAGCAGGATTCAGAAAAACCGGGAAGTCAGCAAAAACTCCCAGCCTTCGGATTGGTTTTTTGTGATCTGGCTGCTGCTGATGGGTTTAACCGCCTTACTGGTCCGCTCATTCATTGATCTGGGCATCATCGAAAACAACCTGTGGATGTATTTAATACATCTGACGGTGCTGGCACAATGGGCGCTGATAATAGTTCCTTTTGGGAAATGGACCCATTTTTTATACCGCTCATTTGCCATGTATTTTGAGGCATTGCTGGCGAAAGCCAATTAAATACTATTTTTTCGGTGCATGCTTTGTGCTGGTTCTGATAAACCAATTTATAAAAAATCACATCGCCCAAAGGGAAACCTGAGGGCGATGTTTGTTTTAGCAGCTAAATGGTTCTTTTAACATGCGATGTAAGCGTTCATTGGCCTGCGTCATTCCTCAGCAAAATTCAGCAAAATGGAATAACACCTGCCTATACCCTTACTTTTTTCTATTTTACTAATGGGTGAAAGGCCCGCCCGAACTCTTACTGAGTTTACATTTTTAAGGGTGAGGACTCCAGTTTTTCCCTGGTATTCGTGGAAGAGCAATAATGAAGTTTTGAAGGTGGATTGTTTAAACCGCAAAGTAAAATTCCCTGTGCGGGCCGGGTGAATATGAATATACCGGCTCAGGTTGTCCCCCTTGCGAATAACCCATTGGGAATTGTCGCTCAGGGTAAGGATAAAGAAACCAGAAAGCGCTGATAATGCCTTCTCAAAAAAGCGGATTTCCAGGAGTCCTCTCTCTTTAAGTTGATCGATTACCTCCCGGGCTATAGTCGCCGGAGAAAGAAAACCGGTATATAAATCTGTATAGTTATTACAGAAATTATCGGGTAATACATCGGGTTCTAAAGGGTTGAACTTCAAAATATAAGTCAAGTGATGCTTGCAGGCATTGAATTTTACAGGCAGGGGTATGTCCGGTTTGGATTGCATGGTCAGGTGCTGGTGAAATATTGCATAAATATAAACATACTTTAATTTCAGGCTGTGTGTCGGCCATGCTTTCTTTTTAATAATGAAACCCAAATAACCACAACGGAATTTTTCTGTCGTAACCGGTTTCTGTATCTCTAAAGCATGATAATCAGGAAACTAAGCGTGGAATAACCCAACCAGACCGGATTCCTATAAAATATCAGGTAGGGAGATGACATATTGTCTGCCTGCCTGATCTGTTTGTTGAAGGATAAATGTATGTTATTCAGCCGTAAATTTAAAATATTGACAACTTTGTTTCTGTGGTAAACAATTCCAGAAACTTCATGCCCCGGTATGAGTTGCCCTTATCATTTAGTTTAGGGCTCCATACAGCAATGCAATATTTGTTTGGATGTACTGCAATAATTCCACCGCCTACTCCGCTTTTGCCCGGAAGACCAACCCGGAAGGCAAATTCACCGGACTCATCATAAAAACCGCAGGTTTGCATAATGGCATTTATCCGTTTTGCCTGGCTCATATTTAAAATCTCATCATTATCAGAAGACCTGAAATCATCACTGGCTAAGTAGAGGAAGGTTTGCGATAGCTCCTGACAACTCATTTCAAGGGAGCAGATATGAAAGTAAAAATCAAGCACCTCATTGGGGTCATTTATAATGTTTCCAAATGATTTTATAAAGTTACACAGGGCCACATTTCTATAACCTACAGATTTCTCAGAGTTTACCACCCGCCCGGAATAATTTAATTGCTGATTATTGTTTATGCTGCGGCAGAAAGTCAAAAAGTCTTCTTTCGGGTTTTTCAGATGAAGGATAAGGATATCGCAAATGACCAGAGCACCTGCATTAATGAAAGGATTCCTGGGAATTCCTTTGTCTACTTCCAGTTGGCTGAGTGAATTAAATGCAGTACCCGAAGGTTCAACCCCAAGCCGTTCCCAGAGTTTTTCACCTAAAATTTTATAGGCCAGGCTAACGGTAAGTACTTTTGAGATGCTTTGTAACGAAAATTTTGTCTGGTAACACCCTAAACCATATTCCTGCCCATCAACAGAGGTAAGGTGGACTGCGAAACTCTCAGGGTCAACATTGGTAAGTTCGGGTATGTAATGGGCCAACTCACCCAGGTTTTCACCGGTTTTTACCGTTTGAAATACATTCCCGATGATATCTTTATAATTCATTTTCATCTTATAAAAACAATTAAAAACAATTCGTATTCGATCATCTGCAAAAATAGCATAAAGTAACCAGCCCGGATGGAGAGTTCTCAGGATAATGCATTCAAAATGAATATGCAGTAACATACATTTAATATGAAATTTACAGTCTTGCCGTTCTTTCCCAAAATAATATTCTTCCAAAACAGTAAATGCTGTTTTTGCAGATTAATCAGGTTAAACAAAAGTGCAACTGACTTCAGAATCGGTCTTTATAAGACCTGTTTCCTGAAAAAGTGTTATTTTGCAAATAATTCAGGCCGTTTACCGTTGTTGTAACAGAAAGAGTTCTTATTTGACTATACATTTACATTTCGAACCGAATGCTTCGTACTTACGCCATTTATTGTGAAAACACCCAAACGGAGAAAGAATATCCGTTTGGTACTACCCTTGCCGAAATTGCTGCCGATCAGCATGTTGATCTGGGCTTTCCCGTTTTAGGTGCTATGGTCAACAATTCACTGAAGGAATTGACCTATATGATTTACAAGCCTAAGACGGTAAATTTTATTGGATTTCCTCATGTGGATGGGCAGAGAATGTATTTGCGCTCCTTGTCCATGGTTTTATTCAAGGCGGCCCGCGACCTGTTTCCCGACCATAAGTTGAAAGTTCAGCATTCGGTTTCTGGGGGCTTGTATTGTGAGTTGGTGAACCACAAAAGTCCTGGCCCCCTTAAAGAAATTGTTGAGCGATTAAAACAACGGATGCAGGAAATCATTGCAATGGATTTGCCTTTTGAAAGGAATGAAATCAGGACAGAAGAGGCATTGAAAATTTTTGAGCAATTTAATCTTGAGGATAAATGCATACTGATGCGTACCAGGCGACAGTTTTACAGCTCGGTATACCGGCTCGACGATGTGGTAAATTATTTTTATGGTTATCTGGTACCTTCCACGGGTTATTTGAAAAATTTCGGACTCGAGGAATATCACGAAGGGATGCTGTTGGTAATGCCTCAAAAAAACAACCCGGAGCAATTGGTCAAAGTGGTACATCAACCCAAATTGTTTGAGATTTTCAGGGAATTCAAGGATTGGGTTGAAATTATCGGTGTTCCCCATATGGGTCAATTAAATCAAAAGGTATTGAATGGAGAAATCAGTGGCATTATAAAGATTTCCGAAGCTTTGCAAGAAAAGAAAGTGGCTCAGATTGCCGATATGGTTCAGTATAGAAAACAGGTAAAAGTTGTTTTTGTATCAGGGCCTTCCTCATCGGGGAAGACAACTTTTGCAAAACGATTGTCCGTTCAGTTAAGTGTTTTGGGCTTTAAACCCAGGGTAATATCCATGGATAATTATTTTGTTGACCGGGAATTGACACCCCTGGATATAAACGGGAATCTGGATTTTGAAAGCCCCGGGGCCATTGATGTGGAATTGTTAAACAGTAACCTAAACAGCCTTTTTGCCGGTAATGAAATAGACTTACCCAAATTTTCCTTTGTAAATGGCAAACGTTTTTATGATGGTACCAAACTCCAGCTTGGAGAGAATGCTATTCTGGTCATTGAAGGCATTCATGCACTGAATCCACTTATTTCGCGGTCTATTGAAGCCAGCAGAATGATGAAAGTGTATGTATCTGCCCTAACGCCTTTGCGTATTGATTCCAACAATAATATTCCTACCAATGAAAACCGGCTTATCAGACGAATGGTCCGCGATAGCCGATACAGGGGTTATTCAGCACTTGATACCATGCGCCGGTGGCCGAGCGTACGCCTGGGTGAAGAAATTCATATTTTCCCATTTCAGGAAGAGGCAGATGTGATGTTCAATACTGCGCTGGTTTATGAGCTGGGCGTGTTGCGCCGCTATGCTGAACCTTTGTTGAAAGAGGTGCCCCCAATTGCTCCTGAATATTCGGAAGCACAGCGATTGTTGAAATTCCTCTCGTATGTGATCCCTATCGGCGAAACAGAAATACCGCCTACCTCTATATTGCGGGAGTTCCTGGATGGCAGTAGTTTTGATTACTCGTAAGAGTAATGCAGGATTGAACCAGAGAAGATGATAAATGTTTCATTCTGTTTCCTATAACGATTGCCGGATATAGCTTATGGTTGTCTCTATCTGCCTTTATCAAATCCAGGCTCTTTATTCTGTTTTATCGTACCTGTATTTCGCGTAAAACGGAATAAAAACAAGAGAAATGCCGGTAAGACCAGCAATCAACAGTACCGAAGCTCCCTGGTAATGCAACAGCTTAAACAATACCGACATTACGGTCAATGAGCCAAACAGGGCGCCTGAAATAAATGCTATTTTTTTAATCATGTGCATGGTTTTTAAAATATCGTTCTGGCTATTTAGTTGTTTTCCCGCCCATGGACGTAAAAACGCTGTCAACCGGTTCCCAAAGCTCAATCTTGTTGCCGTCAGCATCCATTATATGAACGAATTTGCCGTATTCAAACGATTCAATTTCATCGAGGACGGTTACCCCACTATTTTTTAGCTTTTTCACCAGACCTTCAATATTCTGCACCCGGTAATTGATCATGAACTCTTTTGTTGAGGGAGCGAAATACTCGCTTCCCTTGACAAAGGGACTCCACTGAAGGTAGTTGATTTCATCGGGGCGGTTGGCATTCCTGAATTCAAAGCTTGAGCCCCACTCATTGGTTTCCAGGCCCAGATGAACAGCATACCATTCTTTTGTCTTATCGGGATGGTCAGAGAAAAAGAAAATACCACCAATACCGGTTACTCTGGGAGTGGTATCATTGGTCAGGTCTGGTTGTTCCGGAGTTTTGGGTTGTTCATCCATGTTTTTAGAGGTGTCAGTTTTGCGGTTGCAGCCTGCAATTAGGGCAAGCATCCATACAAGAGTAAAAATTCTGATCATCTGGAATTATTTTAGGTGGTAGATACATTCCATTGATGCTTCCATTTTCCAAAAGTAAGCCAATAATTCCATTGAGCCAATAGCTTCTGCACGATTTTTAAGATTCTGATCCGGCTAAAAATGAGAAGCTAATCAAACACTGAAAAGAAAATTGTATTTTTAATCTTTTAAAAAGAACAGAAATTTTTACTACTTTCATAAACCAAATATACAATGAGAGATACTGAATCAATAACACTTCATGAGGATGAAATGGAAAATCATCCCAATAATTATAATGGCTGGAGCCGGGAATATGCCCAAATGGCTGTATTAAAAGCGCTGGAAAAAATGAAATACGAAGAATTAAATACGATAGAATTCACAAGATATTCCTGTGCTAAAACAGACCCCGAACGCGCATATTCGGAAGTTTGCTTTGTGGAAACTAAAAGTCCCGGCTACTTCTTCGTGATGAGAGATATGGTGGATCATATCAATGTGATCTATAACCGATGGGATTAGAGTGTGTATGCCGGATTTGTTTTTTTTGGTCAGTGGGGCTCAACATACAGAGAATATCCGCGCTTATTTTAAATCTGATACAGCTTTTGCCCATTAAATAGTTGATATTGCCGGGGAGTCAGTGCGGAACTTTGAGTCGCACCCCTGACTTGCTAAGGGCAAGTACTGCTTTCTTGATATTAAGGATTCATTTTCCTATTGAAAAGATGCCTGATTCAATAAACTATTTTAAACATTAGTATGCTCCAATGCCTCCCGTTCCCCAAAAATTCCTTAACTTTGGTCAAAATGCATCGTTTTACTGTAAATTCATGTTATGAAACCACAAACGCTACCCGTAAATCTGAATCTGAACGTAAGGGGATTGAAGACCTCAGCCACTTTAGCCATTAACGAAGCAAGCAATCAATTGATAAAGGAAGGGAAGAAGGTATATAAATTCGGCCTGGGGCAGTCGCCCTTTCCGGTACCGGATAGTGTGGTGAAAGCTTTACAACAAAACGCACATGAAAAAGATTATCTGCCGGTTAAGGGTTTGTATGAGCTGCGCAGGGCTGTGGCAGGCTATAACCGGCGCCACGAGGGCATTGATTCCCAACCTGAAGATGTGTTGATAGGACCCGGTTCAAAGGAACTTATATTCCTGCTTCAACTGGTATATTATGGTGATTTGCTAATCCCCACGCCAAGCTGGGTTTCCTACTCGCCACAGGCGCAGATTATCGGGAGGCAGGTGCACTGGATTCCGGCTTCAGCCGACAACAACTGGCGGATGAGCCCCGAGATGCTTGATAAGGAGTGCCGCAACGATCCCGACAGGCCCAGGATCCTCATCCTGAACTATCCTTCCAATCCCACCGGAAACACCTATCCCATTGAGCGCCTGAAAAATCTGGCCGAGGTGGCCCGTAAATATAAAATTATACTGATTTCCGATGAAATTTATGGCAGGATCCACCACACAAACCAGCATGTTTCCATTGCACGTTATTATCCCGAGGGTACCATCATAAGCGGTGGTTTAAGCAAATGGTGCGGGGCAGGAGGCTGGCGACTGGGTACTTTTTCATTTCCTCCAAATCTGCGTTGGCTGCTCGATGCCCTGGCTACTGCGGCCAGCGAAACGTTTACCTCTACCAGCGCACCCATTCAGTATGCCGCGGTTACTGCCTTTAATGGCAACGATGAAATTGAGGCTTATCTTCACGAAAGCCGTCGCGTGTTGCGTACTCTCGCCAAATTTATGACAGATTCATTTCAGGAGGCAAATATTGGAGTACCCCAGATTGATGGCGGGTTTTATGTTTTTCCTGATTTTGGTTTTTACCGGGATAAATTAAATATCCGGGGAATATTCACCAGTGAAGAACTGTGCAGTACCATCCTGAAAGAAACCGGTGTAGCCATGTTGCCCGGCAACGATTTCGGCCTGCAACCCACCGAACTGGTAAGCCGCATGGCATATGTTGACTTTAACGGTAAAGAAGCGCTTGCCGCAGCTGGTAGTGCCTGGGCCGGTAAAAAACTAAATGGTGATTTTATAGAAGCCTGCTGCCCACGGGTGGCTGAGGGGACAAGGGTGCTGATTGAATGGCTGAAAGGGCTTTGATTAACTCAATCTTATTTCATAAATTTTATCAGCCTGTCGATAACAAACTGCTCCAGACTTGCACAGTCAATTAATCGCGTTTTGCGATGAAATACCTTAGCCCTATCTGAAACAGAAATGCATTTCCGGTTTGTGTGCTGGTGGCATAAACGGTCTCATTTTCAGAATAATGAGTAATAACATCGTAATAAAGTGGGGCGAAGCTGCTTTGGTAAGTTCCTTTAAAATATATATCTGCTTTTTCTTTAAGCCGGTACCCAAATGAGAAGGCGGTTTCAATGCCAAAATTCGATTTTGCTGCACGATAACTGTAGGCCCTGGTTGAGTCGGGGCCGCTTGGCGTAAAATAAGGGAAACCCGGAAACGGTGAAACATTCTCACCCCAGCCACTGTTGGGCTGATCGGTGGTATAGTCCCGTGCAAAAATTCCAATAATTCCCATTTCCGGTTTCAAAAAGAGGCGATTTTGGAAGAATAAAAATTCTTTACCAAACCGCAAGGGGATAACCCAACTGTTCATCCCGGAACCTCCGCTCGATGAGGACGACCGCGAAGCTTCATTTGTGGCATAATCATAATGAAAGAACGGGGTGGATGTATAATTGCCATAAAATCCGGTTTCAACCGTAAAGCCGTTGTAATTATATCCTACATGGCCTCCCCAAACACCATCCACCGGCAACATGGTTAAATCATTGCCTTTGCTGTTTACATAATGGTACATATCAAATTTCATCCCCGCCTCTCCTCCGAAATAAAGCCCGGATTGACTAAAAGCTGAAACCTGCAGAAGAAAAACTGCCCAAAAAAGACCGCTCAATTTTTTCATAGCCGTAAGTGTTTAAATTGCGTTGATTAATAACGAATGTCATCAATCAAATATTGCAAGGCGTTGCATGTGTTTGGTGGATTTTGTGATAACAAAAATCAAATGAATAATTCGGAGATGTAATTGGTGTTATTCACCACTTTAAAGATGGCCCCTGGATATACTTGCTTGAAAATGGGGGGAAGTTGCGCTTGTTTGTTTGGGCTATACTTAAATTCAAATGCAGTTATCTGGCCGTCCTTATCTTCAATATAATCTACTTCTTTGCTAAAGTACGACCGCCAGAAGTAAGCATTAACGGGTCTTCCCTGATTGCTGTTAAACTTAAAACGTTCTGATATGCAGAAGTTTTCCCACAGTGCGCCCACATCATTGCGGGCGGATAAAGGACTAAAATTCTGGATGATGGCGTTTCGGATGCCCAGGTCATTAAAATAGATTTTTTGTCCTTTCGATATTTCGTTTCGTAAATTTCCACTCAATGAGCCTAACCTGAAAATTACAAAGGATTGTTCTAGTAATTCAATGTACCGTTTTATTGTGTGCACGCTTGTTCCGAGTAAACGCGACAACTCCTGAAATGAAACTTCGCCGCCTATCTGTAATGCCAGTGCTTTCAGCAAATTGAACAGCAGATCTGGACGTTTCAACCGCTCAAATTGAAGTATATCTTTATACAGGTAATTACTTGCTATTTCGTTTAATTCCTCTATGGACTCTTCTTCCGGCTTCCCGAAAACTTCAGGATAAAAGCCAAAACGGAGTAAATTGTCAAGTCCGGCATGTGTATCCAGCAAATTATTGTCATCTGCGATTTCGTTAAACGAAAGTGGATAAAGTACAAAGCGCCGTGCCCTGCCGGTAAGTGGCTCTGATATTTTTTGACCAAGATCAAAGCTGGATGAACCGGTGGCAATAATCTGCATCTCCGGGAAAGTATCTGCCAGAATTTTTAGGATAAGGCCGATTTGATCAATATGTTGAGCCTCATCCAGCACAACAATGCGATAATTTCCGAGAAAATCTTTCAGTAGTTCCGAATTTGTAGTTGAAAGTGCCGTTTTGTTTTGCAACAACTCGCAATTGAGATAACGCGCATCTTCAAGGTTCTCAATAATTTGCTTTGATAGGGTGGTCTTTCCCACCCTGCGGGCGCCATATAGAATAATGACCTTGCCTTTGAAAAGCCTCTTTTCAATCCTTGCCTTTAGATGCCTTTGAATCATTTTATATGTATTTGATTACAAAGGTAGTCAAATTTGTGAAGTTTAGTTCACAAATTTGACCAAATTTGTGAAGTTATGTTCAGGAATTTGAAGATTTTATTCCTAAATGACAAGTTCATTTGGATTTCGCCATAATGAAAACTTCCTAAGCCTGTTTACCCTCCCAATCAATATCCCCATCCGTTACATCAAAAAAGGAGCATTCATATTTTGTGCGATACCGGGCTTTAGCTTGTAGTCAAAAAAATAAATATCTGCTTTCTCCTTAAACCGGTAACCAAATGAAGACCGGTTTCAATACCAATATTCGATTTTGCCGCATGATGGCTTTAGGTCTTGGTTGAATCGGTGCCGGCCTCGGCTGTGCCGCCTATTACAGCAGACATTATTACTTTATCGCCTATGCTCATAGTGTGCCGAGAAGCAGAACATCGGTGCTGAGAAGTAAAGTTCTGCATGCTGTAAATGAGATGGTGGAAGCAGTTGTAAGCCGAACCACCAGTGTCGCTGTTCAGGCAGAGGCACTAAACCACCAAATGGTGCTGAGGTAAAGAGCCTTGGTGCTGAGCGATTTGGAAAAGTTATGCCATGAGCATAACAGGTATGGGTATAGGAGTTGAACGTAAGTAAATTGCCGATGAGGTGTCGAGAAGTGGGTACATCCTGTCAAAAGCTACGGAGTATGAGACGGAGTGAAGAAGTATGGCAGAAGCCTGATTACCGGCCATACGACAGGCGTCATACAGGCAGCAAGAACTATATCCGGGCTTATTTACGGAACTCGGGAACCAGCATTGGGATGCAAAGGGAAAAGCACAATGGGATCACCTCAGAGGCTGAATATCAATGCCCGATGTTGGGACGGACTAACCTGTAGTAGTGATGAAGTTTCTGTAATTGAAATGGAGCGAAGGGGTTGGGTTATACAGTTTCACAACAATAAACAACTCGCAAGAGGATGATTTTATGGAATGAGACAAAATCAGTACCGGTAAGCCGCGAAATGATCTGGGCGGCTTATAAGAAAGTGCGTTCCAACCAGGGCGGAGCAGGAATTGACCAGATAAGCATGGACGAATTCGATGCCAACCGGTCAAAACACTTGTACAAACTTTGGAATAGAATGGCATCAGGCAGCTATTTCCCCCCACCTGTTAAAGAAGTAGAAATACTCAAGAGAGATGGGAAAACCCGCAAGCTTGGCGTACCAACCATTAGCGACAGGGTAGGGCAGATGGTCGTAAAAGATTATTTAGAGTCAAGGTTTGAGAAGATATTCAGTCCACACTCTTACGGTTACCGACCCGACAAAAGTGCCCATCAGGCATTGGCAGAGGTTCGGGCAAACTGTAGGACGTCCGATTGGGTAATAGACCTTGACATCAAAGGATTCTTTGACAATATAGACCATGAAAAGTTGCTGAAAGCCATAGAGAAACATGTACCAGAGCAATGGTGCGCAATGTATATCCAGCGGTGGTTGCAAGCGCCGGTGCAGACAAAATCGGGAGAACTGATTGAAAAGCACGGTAAAGGCACACCACAAGGCGGTGTAATCAGCCCATTGCTGGCCAACTTGTTTCTCCACTATGCCATGGACAAATGGTTGGAACAAACCCATCCTACGGTAAAGTATGTGCGTTATGCCGATGACGCTATACTGCACTGTAAGAGCAAAGTACAGGCAGATTATGTTCTCGCTAATCTGCACAGAAGGATGCAGGTGGTAGGTTTGGAACTTCACCCGGAAAAGACGAAGATTGTTTACTGCAAGGATTACAGGCGACAAGGTTCACACGATGTTGTGAAATTCGATTTTCTGGGATACAGTTTTCAGCCCCGGAGTACAGCCACAGGTGGAAAGGGCAAACTCTTTCTGGGCTTTGACTGTGCAATCAGTATTGCTTCAAAGAAGCGTATAGCACAAAAGATGCGGGAATTAGACATTCCACACCTGACCCACAAGAGTATAGTGGGCGTGGCACAATATCTCGATCCGTATATCCGGGGATGGATAAGGTACTATGGTAAATTCAGGATTTCAATGTTGAACCCCATCTTCCAGTTACTGCGCAGACATCTCGTACAGTGGGCACGGAAAAGGTACAAGCGTTATAAGACAAGTATCAACAAGGCTTATGACTGGCTAAAGCGCATCCGGGAGCAATTTCCGTATCTGTTTTACCAATGGCGTCTTGGATTTTATTGAAATAGCGCATAGATTTGTATAACAAGAGCCGTATGATGGGAGACTATCACGTACGGTTCTGTGAGAGGCTTGGGGTGAAATTCCCCTTGCCTACTCGACTACTCACCGTTGGTTGACATTTTAAGAGAAGACCGCTTCGCGGATTGAAGTATAAGTTGAGTTTTTTGAGGATTTTTAGAGGATTTAGTGTGGCCGCCCGGCTTCATCGCACTGCTCGAAAAGACTACGCGGCAGAAAGCGTTGTCCCTTGGCCTGGCTCCTCCCGTAACACGAAAACCGTCAACCAACAAAACTATACGCTATCAGGCGAATGGTGACACTACGAAAATTGGCACTTCTAACGAAGATTCCGGTGGGTTCGATGAGGGGTTTTGCCTGTAAGTCAGGGTGCGACTCAAAGTCGCGCCCAGAATCCACAACAATATGCCTGACAGTGCCAAGCCCGAAACCGTTATTCGTCATGACAAATAATACTCCTATATTTGAACAGGTATTCCCCTTACCTGTTAATACTAAGGAACAATGTGTTTGGGATTGAATCCTGCCAAAAGGTAAACGATAAATGACGAATTTTAACATGGAGCGAAAGACTGGCTAAAATTGAAAATAACAGATTAAAACACTTAAAATAACTAAAGAATTCAGCTATGTCACAACTTACAAAAGAGATGAAAGAGATGATCGGATCTCAACAATGCTTCCATGCTACAGTCAGCAAAGATGGGATCCCCAATAACGCACCCAAGCGTTCCACTCGTGTATTTAATGATGAAACCTTAATTTTTTCAGAAGGTATAGGCGGCAGGACGTATCAGAATATTCTGGATGGTTCAAAAGTTGCTGTGGCAGTTGTAAACCGTGAAACCATGGATGGATATAGGTTTATTGGAACACCTGAAATTTTGACCAGCGGAGAGATTTACGAGAAAGCGGCAGAAATGTCTCTTCAGGCGGGAATGCCAAAACCTAAGGCAGCAATTTTGGTTAGAATTGATGAAATTCATAGCCTGAAACCCGGACCAATGGCAGGCAAAAAAATAGGATAGAAAATTGTCAATTTATACTAAATACAATTTTTATGGAGCTCCCTTTCATATACTGAATTTGATTGGTAAGTACTCCTATATGGCCACCTTCGGTTAACTGCAAGCCGTTACCTGCAATGCTCAAAAAAACAAGAACATTGATATGAATTTTATACTAAATGATAGATAATACACTGCACTTTATATTAGCAGGAGTTTTTTTAGGCTTGTCAGCAGGATTCTCCCCCGGACCATTACTGACGCTCGTTCTTACACAGACCATAAAGCATAATAGGACTGAAGGAATTAAGGTCGCTATTTCTCCCTTGATTACAGATTTTCCAATAATCCTGATTGCCGTGTTGATTTTTAACAGACTTTCAGAGTTTGATTTAATTCTTGCTGCTATATCATTTGCCGGTGGAGTATATATTGCTTTTTTAGGAATTGAATCCATCAGAATTAAAGAATTTAGTATTGACCTGCAAGATTCAAAGACAGCATCAATAAAAAAAGGAATTATTGCTAATTTTTTAAATCCAAGCCCTTATTTATTCTGGGCAACAGTAGGAGTTCCATTGATATTTAAAGCATTTCAAGTGAATTTACTAACTTCAATTCTGTTTTTGATTTCATTTTATGTCTTATTGATAGGTTCAAAAGTCATGATTGCTTTTATAGTAGCCCGCACTAAAGTTTTTATGAGTCAAAAAATATACGTTTTGGTAATGAGGATTTTAGGGCTTGTATTGCTGATTTTTTCCTTAATATTCTTTTATGATGGAATTAAATATTTATAAAATTAGCTTAACAAAGCCTGGAAGGTCAAAATGTAGCCAGCTTCAACTTTCTTGTAACTTGACAGAAAGCGTTTATTGATTAATGGAAATTGGGTTGAAATAGAAGACATTGTATTACATTTGCTTTTCAGGTTTAACAAAGCGTACATGAAAATTACAACAGCTAAAAAGGGGTGGGGCATCGTTTTGTTGTTGCTTGTTATACTTACCGGCCTGGCCTTTTATCCATTGCCGGCCCAGGAACCAATTCATTATTATGAAAGGGAAAGCGGGCAGATAAAAACCGAGAGGGTGGCCGGAGAAAAATGGTTGGTATGGTTATATTACAATCCGGTTGGGGAAGTTACCTTATGGACACTGGCAAAAAGAAAACTGGTTTCATCAATCTATGGTAACAGCATGGATCAGGCTTCTTCAGCCAAAAAAATACCACCCTTCATCGAAGATTTTGATATCGATATGAGTATTGCCCAGAAGCAGGAGTTCAATAGTTTTAACGATTTTTTCACCCGTAAATTAAAAAAAGATGCACGACCGGTTGACACCGGCGCTAACATTGTGGTATCGCCTGCCGATGGCAAAATTCTGGCTTATGCCGACATAAGCAACTCCGATTTTATAATAAAAGGCTATCGTTTTGATGTATCTTCCTTTTTGAATGATCCTGAGCTTGCCCCAAAGTTCATTCATGGCTCTCTGCTCATTATCAGGCTGGCTCCGGCAGATTACCACCGGTTTCATTTTCCTCTGAATGGAACCATTACCAAAAATAAACAAATCGATGGCGATTATTATTCCGTAAATCCCTATGCTTTGCGCAAAAAGGCCGAAATATTCTGTCTAAACAAGCGAGAATATACCCTTCTTTCAAATCCTTTGTTTGGTGAGGTTGTCGTTGCCGAAGTTGGTGCTACCCTGGTAGGCAGCATAGTTCAAACTTTTGAGGGAAGTATTGTAAATAAAGGCGAAGAGAAGGGCTTCTTTAAATTTGGTGGCTCAACGGTAGTACTGCTGTTTGAAAAAGATAAAATCCGCATAGACCAGGATTTGTTGACAAACACAGAAATGGGCTATGAAACTACGGTTAAAATGGGAGAAAGAATTGGAGAGTTAAAATAATGACCATCAAAAATTCCAAATTTTGTGATTATAGCTCACCCTCTTTTCCTAACCGGTTTTTAGCTAACCAGTAATATAATGTCTGCTGAAGAACTTCTGACAAATTTAAGCCCAGGCCATGTGTGAGAAAACAAAAAGTTGTCCCCCAGATTTAAAAAGCAAATATGTATATTGCTGCATATCAATAAGCTATAAAAAATTATTTACAAGTTAAGTTAAAAGTATGACCAGTGTAATGTCCTTATTGAAGGCACAGAAATAAGTACTGTTTTTAGTTGTTTTTTCTTGCTGATATTTGGTTTAACAGCGTGAAAAATGTAGTTTTGTTTTGCAATTGCACTTTACGGATCAAATAGAAAGCCAACCGGAGAACCATTTAAAAAAGGCAAAGAGTATGACTAAAATATTTTTTGATAACTGGGAAAGTCTTTACAGAACATTTTTCATTACCATAATGGCCTATTTTGCCTTAATTTTTCTGTTAAGGATTTCGGGCAAACGGTCACTTTCAAAAATGAATGCTTTCGATTTCATCATTACAGTAGCACTTGGTTCTACCCTGGCAACCGTATTACTGAACAAATCAGTAGCCCTCGCTGATGGAGTACTGGCTTTTGCGCTACTTATCGGTCTTCAGTATATCATCACGTTTTTGGCTGTTAGATCTAAAAAAGTCTCTCACTTGGTTAAAGCAACACCTGCCTTAATTGTTTATGATGGTGAAATTTTAAAAGATATAATGATAAAGGAAAGGGTAAATGAAGATGAAATTTACGCTGTGTTGAGGGAAAATGGAATATCCTCGATTAAGAAGGCCAAAGCCGTAATATTGGAAACAGACGGCAGCTTAAGTGTAATCAGTTCAACCGGGGAAACGAGACCTGAAACTTTAAAAACAGTAAGCCCTTAACCAATTTATTAAGTATAGATGGGGTTTTAAAATTGGAATAAAACATATCGAATAAATCCGGAAGCCGTCCCTGATAGCGGTCATCTGTCTGATCAGGGGCAGCCGGCAATAGACTTTGGCTAAGATTGAACTACTATTTCTTCCTGTTGTTGATACTCTGATTAAATCCTTTGGTGCAGCGTATGCGCGGGCAATGCTAAATGCAATAAAAAAGATGAGAACTATTTTCATATATTATGGATTTTTTATATTGTTGTTGCTACCGCCATGCACTTATGGGCAAAACCACAGCAGGATCGGCATCTCTGGATTTTTTGTTCCGGAAAAAAACAATCTCAACATTGGCTTTACTTCTTTTGATCTGCAAAACCGGTTGATCACCCGGGAGAAATTCGCCTTAAATTATGGGCTTCGTTTTATCGGAGCTACCACCGGAATACGGGGCGGTTACTTTGCATTTGGATACTTCTCTGAGTTAATTCTTTCGCCGGACAGACCGTTACAGGCAGGGCTTAGCGCCGCCTTGCTGGCCGGGGGTGGGGCAGAGGCACCGGATTATGATGGCTGGATGACACAAGGAGGACTATATGCGCAATATCAATTCAAAAATGGGCCTGGTTTGAGGGCTGGCTTAAATTATGCTTTTGTCTCGGGTGGTGACATCAGTGGATTTTCGCCATTGCTCGGTCTTAACTGGAAATTAAATACTGCAAGTGATTCTGATTTAACAAATAAACCTGTATTGACATGGAATGCGGTGTATGGTGACTTAGGGATAGGCAGATTTAAAGAGGAAGATCTGGCTTTTATCGGTGCGGGAGCCAGGTTGAGTTATGGCAGGCACTTTTCAGGGGATATTATGTTTCATGCGCTTATGAATGCTTATGGCGGTTATATGCAGGTGCTCGTTTCTGGTGGTCCCGATTTTACTGTAAATTCATTTCACATGTCGCCGGCACTTGTTCTTGGATTGGGAGGTGGAGGTGCCGCTCAAACAAAAGGTGGCGGTCTGTATGGTGCACAACTGGGGCTTTTTCATACGGGTAAACATTTATATGTCGGTTTGAAATACCGGTATATAGAATCCTTTTATGGAGAATTCGGTTATAACGGCTTGTTTGCTTCTGTGGGAAAAATGCTAAGTCTCAAACAGAGCAACACCATTAGCTGGGACTTTGTAACCAAAGCATACATCGGGAGTGAAGGTTTTGGTAACATCGGAGCGCGGTTTATCGCTTTTGAATACCGTAAGCTGCGGCTGATGGGTTCCACTTACTGGGCATTTACCCATAACAAAGGTGCATACGCAGAAGGGCTTTTCGAGGCTTCTCTCCATGCCCCGGGTTCCTGGCCTTTTTACCTTATAACCTCATTTGGGGCGGGTGCTGGAGCAGGGATTAACCTAAAAACAGCCTCATTGATCTATGCCGCAGGTATCGGTTTTTCCGCTCCGCTGAAGCAACTTCCTTTCAACCTTGAATGTGCTTATTGGGAAGGAGGTAATATTCCGCACTGGAGCCTTGCCCTTTCCTTCCGGATGGGGAATTAAGAAAGATTATCCAAACGCTTTAAAAATGTAATGGAATTTTCAGAAAGATTTATTTATCTATCATGTCATACAGCAGTTTGATTTCCTCAGCCCAAAGCGTTTCATCCGGAGTTTCCAGGATGATGGGCATGTTGTCAAATCGTTTGTCATTCATCATTCGTCTAAACACTGCTTTCCCAAGGAATCCCTTGCCAATATTGTCGTGACGGTCCACCCGGCTGCCCAATGATTTTTTACTGTCGTTCAGATGGATGCCTTTCAGGTATCTAAACCCGATGATATCATCAAAGTCTGAAAATGTCTTCTGATAGGCTTCCTCAGCAATAAGATCATACCCCGATGTAAACAGGTGGCAGGTATCGAGGCAAACGCCCGTCCGCGATTTATCTTCAATAAGATCAATCATGGCCCGGATTTGCTCAAAAGTATATCCCAGATTGCTACCCTGGCCGGCTGTGTTTTCAAACACTGCAATTACGCCTTTGGTTTTGTCCAGGGCCATATTTACCGATTCCGCAATGCGTTTAATGCTCTCTTCCTCACTGATCTGATTAAGGTGGCTGCCCGGATGGAAGTTTAGCATTTTGATACCAAGTTGTTCGCAGCGTTGCATTTCATCCAGAAAAGCTTCTCTCGACTTCTGAATCTCTTCATTCCCTGGATGACCCAGATTAATCAGATAACTGTCGTGAGGTAGGATATATTCGGGGCTGAAACCCTTATCATGGCAATTTTTTTTAAATGCTTCAATACTTTCCTGAGTCAGAGGAGCGGCCTTCCACTGCCGTTGGTTTTTGGTAAAAAAGGCAAAGGCTTTTGCTCCGATGGCTGCTGCATTCAGGGGTGCATTTTCTACACCGCCTGAGGCACTTACATGGGCACCGATAAATTTCATGGCTACACATTTAGTTAAATAACAAAAATAATAAAAATGAATGTACAAAAAGCGGAGCTGCACCGGGGTGGCTCCGCTTTCTTCTTCATGATTTTACAGGAAAAGCTGTAAGTCTGGTTACTTACTCAGGAATGCATTATACATCCAAACCAGTTTTTCTTTTTCACGTATGTAGTCGCTTGCCTGAGCGTTGGTGCCTTCATCGTCTAATTCGGCAGATAGTTCCAGAATTTCACGCTCCTTTTTAAGTAGAATGGCAAAGGCATCGAGTACATGCTGAACGCAGGTGTTTCCATCGGTTGCATTCTCAACAGCTTTGATCTCAGATACTTCCAGGTATCCCGCGAAAGTATGTATGGGAGTGCCACCCAGGGTGAGCACCCTTTCGGCTATTTCGTCAATTTTTACCTGGAGGTCAGTATATAGTTCTTCGAATTTAGCATGTAACTCAAAAAACTTTGGTCCTTTGATATTCCAGTGAAACCCACGTGTATTCTGGTAAAAAATTTCATAGTTTGAGAGCAAATCATTCAATTTTTCAATCAATTGTGCTGCTCCGTTTTTGTCCAATCCAAGAATGTTCTTTTTCATGTGATTAAAATTTAAGGTGAATATTTATTTTATTTGTCGAATTCGCCGCTGATTTGCAGCCGGATTTCGTTTACTTTGAATCCTTTGATTTCATTCTTGTCGAAGTAATCCTGTAACAAAGCATCAAGTTCCGGATTGAAATAATCCTCCATCTGATCAGAAACTACTGAATACAAATGGTGGTGCTGTTCCATGATGTGATCATAACGCATGCGCCCGGCATCGGTTTTTACTCTTTTTATCAAACCTTTTTCTACGAAAATTTCCAGGGTATTATAAATAGTCGTAGCCGAAAGCGCAGGAATGGTCTTTACTACTTCGTGGTAAAGCTCATCCGCAGTGGGATGTATTTTCAGTTTTGCAAGTGTCTGCAATACTGCCATACGCTGTGGAGTGACTTTTAAGCCGGCTGCATTCAGTTTATTTATAATTTCTTGCCTGTTTTTCATTTTGAAATCAATCCTTAATTGCAATGATGTTCTTCTTGTAGTAAATACAATTTAGAACGCAGATTGTTCAATTTACGGGATGAATTTCTTATGGAAGCGAGACAAAACGTTATTAAACAGATGTTTAGAAATAAATTTCGGGATAAAACAGAAGAGTAGGGATTTTATTGCGGGAAACTAACGAAATCAGCATACAGGATATTGGTTTAATCATCTTCATCCGGTTCATCATCAACAAAGCCAGGGCCTGGCTCTGTTTCAAACAACAGGGGAGTGGCGGGGTCGGGAGAAGTTTCAATGTTGCGGAGCTTACGCTGAATAGCACGGGTTCTTTTTCCCATTACTTCATCAATCTGATTGCTGGCGGTCTGGATGTTTTTTTGTGCCTTTTCGAGCATGCCGCTAAAATTCTCAAATTCTTTTTTAACTCCGGCAAGAATGCTCCATACTTCACTGCTTCGCTTTTGTATGGTAAGGGTGCGAAATCCCATCTGAAGACTGTTGAGGATGGCTGCCAGTGTGGTTGGACCGGTTACTATGACCTTGTAGCTGCGCTGTAATTCTTCAAGCAGGCTTGCTTTGCGAACCACCTCAGCGTAGATACCTTCAAAAGGCAAAAACATTATGGCGAAATCGGTGGTAAATGGCGGATCGATGTATTTTTCGCAGATGTCTCTGGCCATTTTTTTGATGGTATTTTCCAGATTTTTTTGTTCAGTTTCTATGGCTGGCAGGTCGCTGGAGTCGTATGCGGTTTGAAGATTTTCATAAGTATCGCGGGGGAATTTGGCATCTATGGGCAGCCAAACTACTCCTGTGGCTTAATCCTTACCCGGTAGTTTAATGGCAAATTCAACCACTTCATTTCCACTTCTTTTGGTGCATACATTTTGTTCATATTGCTCAGGAGCCAGTATCTGTTCAAGCAAAAGTGAAAGCTGAACTTCTCCGAAACCACCCCTCATTTTTACATTGCTCAACACACGTTTTAATCCTCCCACATCCTGCGCCAGCGTCTGCATCTCACCTAATCCTTTCTGAACATTCTCCAGTTGCTTGCCAACCAGCGCAAACGATTGACCCAGTCGTTCATTCAAGGTCTTCTGAAGCTTTTCATCAACCGTATTTCGTATCTCATCCAATTTTTTTTCAGTACTTTCAATTAACTTTTGCTGTTGAAAGGTAAGCTGAATGGTCAGTTCCTTTTGTTCGGCTTTAAGCTCGTTGAATTTGATTTTTTGCTCTGTGGTGAACTCTTTGAGCGAAAGGGACAGAGCTTCGCGGGATTGAGTATTGATTTCGCCCATTTTGTCAATGAGTGCCGAAATTTTCTTTTCGAGTACTTCTGCAATTCGGTCAAGTGATGACTGGTTTCTATCACTCACGGCACGAAGGCTTTCCGTTGTTTCCTGTTTGAATGCTTTGAGAGATTCGCTCAGTTCGATGCGGTTCTCACGAATCAGGGCATTGGTTTCTTCCCGGTTGGTTTTAAAGTCCTGTCTAAGCTGGCTGTCAAGGCTTTGTATGCGCCCGGTAATTGTCTCCAGTTTAGCCAGCACAATTGACTGATGGCTTCTGTTTTTCAGCACGCTGAAGATCAGGACAACCATCAGTACCAACGATGCAAAAATCAGCGCAATCACAATCAGATCCATGGGAAACAGGGTTAAGGATTAAAAAGATCAATGTAATACCTGGTAGTGCATGCCTTTTTTCTCAAGTTCAGCCAGTATGGTAGGCAACTGGCTCGTATCCTGAAGATTAAAGGTAAGGGTTGTTTCCACATAACCGATTGGAACGCTGGTGATAGAGCGTTCATGAGAAATCTCGTGGATGTTGGCTTTCATTTGTTCCAACACGGTGATGATACTTTTCAACTTACCGGCCTGATCAGGTATTAACACAGAAATACGGGCACGATATCCTTCATCCATTACCCCTTTTTCGAGTATTTGTTCCAGAATACTCATGTTTATGTTTCCGCCGCTGATTACGGGAACAACTTTGCGGCCGCTGAAGTCGAACTTTTTGTATAAAACTGCTGCCATTGCAGCCACGCCGGCTGGTTCTGCCAGAATTTTAGCCCGTTGAAGCAAAAGGTAGGCCGTGCGTGCAATCTCAGCATCATTCACCACAAGCAATTCATCCACCCATTGGTTGGTGGCCTCAAAAGTTAAATTGCCTGGTGATTTCACAGCGATACCATCGGCTATGGTATCTACTGAGTTTAGAAGTTCGGGTTTGCCGGCTTCTATGGATTTCTTCATTGATTGAGCACCCTCAGGTTCTACGCCAATAATCCGTATTTTGGGATTTAATTGCTTCAGGGCGATGGCCATTCCTGAAATTAGTCCGCCCCCACCAATGGGTACTACCACATCGGTTACATCTCTGAACTGATCGAAAATTTCCAGTCCAATGGTGCCTTGTCCGGCTATGATATAAAAGTCGTTGAAAGGATGTACAAAAGTGGCTCCGGTTTTCGTTTGATATTCCAGAGCAGCATTAAAGGCATCATCAAAGGTTTCACCCGAAAGGATTACCTCGGCACCATAACTGCGGGTAGCAATTACTTTAAGCGGAGGCGCAAATACCGGCATAAAAACCGTACTTTTTACCCCTAATGCGGAGGCAGCATAGGCTACTCCCTGAGCATGATTTCCGGCAGAGGCACACAAAACTCCTTTTGACCTTTCGGTTGAGGTTAAATTGGCAATTTTGTAATAAGCACCTCTAACCTTAAATGAACCAGTGGTTTGAAGGTTTTCCAGTTTAAGATAAACCTCAGCTCCCGACATGGTTGAGAAAGACTTACTCCGCTCCAGTGCAGTTTCTTTAATCACTTTTCTGAGCACCGACTGGGCAGCAATAATATCAGAAAATTTGGGAAGTGTGTTGGCAGAATCAATGCTTTTCATGGTAATATATTTAATGCTGCAAAGGTAGTTATTCTGTATGTTATATTTGTTGGGAAGTTGACTTGCCTGGAAGGCTTCATCATTTAGCGCTTACCGTTTTCACTATTTCTTTTCAATTCTTCTGTCGGAGGCAGACTGGCAGGCAACCCTCAACCCGAGAAATCCTCCAACCTTGGCAGCCATCTAAATGATTTTTGCTTACATTTGAAGCTATTATAGTCAGTATTATGAGACGATTTTATCTTATTCATCTTTCATTACTGATGGTTATACTATCGGTAAGCGGGCAGGAGTCGAAAAAAGTGCTGTTTATTGGAAACAGTTACACAGGTGTAAATAACCTGCCTCTGCTGGTGAGTAATCTTGCCATAAGTACCGGTGACACCCTTTTTTATGATTCGAATACTCCCGGTGGATTTCGTTTTATGAATCATGCCACAAATGTGGTTACCCTGCAGAAAGTCAATGCCATGGACTGGGATTATGTAATTCTTCAGGGCCAAAGCCAGGAAACTTCACTTAGTCCGGAACAAATGCAGGATGAAGTATTCCCTTATGCAGCATCGCTTTGCCATTCCATAAGGGCTGCCCATCCTTGTACTCAACCCATGTTTTATATGACCTGGGGGCGTAAGTATGGTGACCAGGCCAACTGTCCCGAACGGCCATGGGTGTGCACCTACGAAGGTATGGATGATGCCATTAGGGCAAGTTATATTTATATGTCGGAAGGTAACGTTTCAGAACTCTCACCCGTTGGTGCCGTCTGGAGGGTGCTTCGGGAAAACCATCCGGAGATTGAGCTTTACACCCCAGATAATTCGCATCCGTCGCTGGCCGGTTCTTATGCAGCAGCCTGCTCATTTTACACCATGATTTACAGGAAAGACCCAACCGCAATTACCTGGAATTCTACGTTAACTGAAGCGGAAGCCAACAGCATTAAAATGATTACCCGCTTAGTCGTTTTTGATGATTTGGATGGCTGGAACCATACCATCTATCCTGCACAGGCAGATTTTACATTTGAAATCAATGATAATGAAGTGTCATTTACAAATACTAGCAGTGATTTCGATTCGGTTTTTTGGGATTTCGGAGATGCTACCCATTCCACTGAAGTGCACCCTGTGCATACCTATCAGTCGGGAGGAGATTATGCCGTATCATTAAGGGTTACCAGGTGTGGAAAAACGGATAATAAAACGATTGATATTACCATTCAGAGTGGAGTCAATATTCAAAAAGAAGAACTGATGATTTTGAAAATTTATCCCAACCCTGCTATTGATCAATTAAATGTAGAATTGGATAATATCTGTAAAAATGTCTTCATTAAGTTAAGTGATTTCTCAGGAAGAGTTATGATGGAAAAATCAATATGTGATATAGACTTTTTTCAATTAGACCTCTCCTCATTTAGTGCCGGAATCTATGTTGTAAGTATTGATGCAGATGATATTTATTATTCAACAAGGATATTTAAACTGTAAAAACAAAATTACAACAGTTCGTCTGAATAAATTGTAAAATCAATAATATAAGAAAAGTTCAGATTAATTGCAGTTTGGGTGTGATGTCGCGAGGCAAAGTCGCATACTGATTACAGATCAAACCGTGGCATTTTTGTTTGTTGAATCATCAGAGCAGGAGTGATCCACATGCTCTGAGGGGTATTTCAGAAGTCAATCCCTTCAGACAGGTTTATCAATGGCTTGTCTTACTTTCTCTGTCAAAGAGTCGTAAGTTTCTCCTTCAGCGATAACAGCAGGAAGGAACTCAATGGTAATTGGAGCAAATATCCGTGGAAATTTACTTCCCGAAGGAAGCGCTTCATAAGCTCCTCTGATTCTAACCGGCACAACCGGTACATTGAGTTCGCGGGCCAGAATGGCAAAGGTCTTTTTAAATTCACCCAGTTTGCCGGTTTTGGTTCGCGTTCCTTCGGGAAAAATTATCATGTTTTGCTTTTGTCTGAGTACTTCGGCCATTTTCTGAATGGATTCCTTTAAATCTTTATTCAGGTCAACCACGATAATATTGTTTCTGTTGGCCAGGAATTTCATCCATGCCTGTTTAATATGCTTTTCTTTGGCATAGAAATAGGTCTTGCGCAGTTGCCGTCGTCTCAGAAATGAGGCAATAAATAATCCATCCAGATAACTTTGATGATTGGGTACGAAAATAACCGGTGCATCAGGAATGTTTTGTGTGCCTTTGCCTCTGATTCTAAAATAGAGGTGAAAGAACACCTTGGAGGAATAAACTACCCACCGGCCGGTAAACCAATTGGCAGGTAATTTCAGATTAACTTTTTCCCGGATAATGTCGGTCCAGTCGAGTTTGCCTTCTTCAACACGGGTTTTGTGTTCGGCTACATATTCACTCAATTCCGAGATGGTATTGAATGCCGTCATTTGTAACGGTTCCATGTTAACACCGAATGCCTGCATCAGCCATGCCTGGAAGCTAACTTTGTCGAGAGAGTCCATGCCAAGGTCCATTTCAATGTGGTGGTTGGGTCTTACCAGGCGCATTTTTTCTTTGGCGAGATATTCGGCAATAATTTCGTACTCAACCCCTTTGGGTTCATCGGATACATGCTCATTTCCCACCGAAGCAAGCACCGCCATGGAAGGCAATTTAAATCGCTGCAATTTCCCGAGGCGGGTGCGGGGCAGTTCAAATTCGGTAAGATGCACGCCCATTATTTTTTTATAAGCTGAAATATTTTTATTCAGCGGCTCAATAACTTCCCACCTTATTACTTCTGATGCGGGTTTGCCTGTGGGAGCTATGGTTGCCATATCGGGCTGTATAATGGCCTGAATCTGTTCATCGTGGTAAAATACACCACATTCCTTCACAAAAGGAGAGGCGCCGATTTTCTCTTCAAGCTCGGCAGGATTAATGTTTTTGCCGTTGGATAATACAATAATTTCCTTTTTTCGACCGGTGATGTAAAGAAAGCCCTCGTCGTCAAATTCGCCTAAATCTCCGGTATAAAGCCAGCCATCATGTAAAATTTCAGCAGTTTCTTCAGGTTTATTATAATATCCCTTCATTATATTGGGACCTGATGCCACAATTTCTCCATCTCTGATTTCCACTTTCGTTTGCTTCATTACTTCACCCGGAGACCCGATTTTTACCCTGCCCGGCTGAGTAAAAGTGATCATAGGTGCAGCTTCTGTCATGCCATATCCTTCAAGTACTTCAAAACCCAATGTTGTAAACTGTTCGCCTACTGTTTTATCCAGGGCAGCACCACCCGATACCAGATAGTGTATGTTACCACCCAGTTTATCGTGTACCGTTTTGAAAACTTTCTTTGAGAATGCGGGACTTTTTACTTTTCGGGCAATAGAATATAAGGTTCGTGCAGCAAAGCTGGCTTTAATCTTATCCATTATTCCTTTAATGATAACTGCATATAAGCGGGGAACCCCTATCACAATATCCACCCGGTTGTCCTGCAGTGTTTTGAGGATATCGGCTGAAACCATTGAAGGGCTCATGGCGATGGTAGCTCCCATATAAAGTGGGATAACTATGGTGCCAACCAAAGGGAAAATATGGTGCACCGGCAGCAGCATCATAACCACCGATTCGGGTTTATAGATATTTATATAGCGGGATACCGCCATAATATTGGTTTCCAGATTACGGAATGAAAGCATTACCCCTTTAGGATCTCCGGTAGTACCTGAGGTATATATAATAACAGCGGTATCATCGGTTTGGTATGAAGAAAAATTCAACGCATGGCCTGTTTGTCCAGGGGTTGATTCTGGGTGATCGCTGTAATCCTGCGATTCAAGTAACACTACCCTGGTTTGTATCCCTGATTTGTCAATGGCTTGATTCAACAAATCCAGGCGGGTTGCAGATGTAAATATCACCGCTGGACGACTATCACTGAGGATGTATGCGGTTTCATCCAGGCCGGATAAATGGTCTACAGGTACCAGAATGCCTTTATGCTCCCATATGGCATACATGGCAATGATCCATTCCGGCGCATTTTCGGCGAAGATAACGGCACGGTCGCCGGGTATTAAACTGAATTTTTCAGCATAACCGGAAATTAAGTTTCTCAACCGGGGATAGGAAATTTTGATATCACCATATACGATTGCATGTTTTGATGCAGGTTTCAATTCCATAGAAAAAATATTGCAGTGAAAAGATCAAAGGCGGGCATCAATTAAGACTTGTCTACAACTTTGATGAGAAATCCCGGTGCACTGTGGATGCAAAAATAAACAATATTTTGTTTACAGGTCTTAGTCGAGTGCTATCAATTGTTGTACTTCATCAAGAATTTTATCTGCCATTCGCGGTTTAATGCCAGCTTTAATGAGTTGTTCAGGTTGTTCAAGTAACTGCCGGCACAGTAAAATGTCAGCATCTAAAAGTGATTGTTTCTGACGATGATTCAGTTGTGATATGGCAGTAACGGGAAACAATCCTGCCATTTCAATTCTATTCTTAAGGTTTCCATTCCGGGGGTAATCCCAGCCAACGAGATGGAGTCCGGCGCATTTGCCATAATCCTGAGCATCGCTGGTGTAGCGTGTATTGGTTACAATCCAGCCTTCATAGTTTTTACCTTCACTTTGCGTTTCTCTTTGCCACATATAACGAACATCATTAAACCGGGAGTGAATGTACAATGGCACCTGTACATGACAAATGCGTCCGGCAGTATTGTGGTATTTACATTCGATGAGCAGTTGCAAATTATCCTTCCAGGCCACCACATCCACTTCATGGGTAACACAGCGACCCTGAATAATTTGACCGGTCAGGGTGTTAAACCCTTGTGCCCTGAATACTTCTGATACAAATTTTTCAAAGGGAAAGCCGGTGGGCCCCAGTTCCATAATTGCCTCTTTAAGGCTGTAGCGTGATGCAAGGACACCAATTTTCTGTCTCAATAATTTAAAGGCCAGTTGGTAGATTTTCCGGGTGGTAACGCCCTGAACCAGTTGAGGCCTGATTTGCTCAATAACCCATGAAATCAATGGATCGCCGGCTCCGGCATTATGCAGCGATTGATAAAGTTTTTCTTCCGAAAAAACTTCAAGTTCACCTGAAGCTTTTCGCACCGAAATGGATGAATTCATGGTAACTATAATTAGGAGTTTAAAGCCAGTACAAAAACAGAAGTTGATTAGGCATAAAATTCATTCTGATATTGTTTCGGAAACAAGACTTACAAAGAAGATTCATTTTCATTAGAGTGAACGTTCAATTGGCTTTAATTTCCAGATAAGAACTAATTGCATTAGGTGTCCAGTCACACCATAAGGATGGCCAGTTTTCCTCTCCAATAGCTCCGGCGAAGTTCACCTTTTCAAAGAAGGTTCCGGCTTTTGGTGTATTAGACCAATCGGCTGCATTAAGCAACAGACCTGATGTTGGAACCGGAACTTCAAATATTGCGGGATTAATGTTTGCGTCCTGCCATTTGAGAAGGAGTTGGTTTTTATAAGAGGCTGTATTATACCAGGTATTGATTTCAAAACCCGGAGCAACACTGGCATTCACTTGTTTAAGTGGCCCGTTGGTATTGTTGGAGTTTCCACCCCAATTATTGTCACCCCAGTTTTCCACACCTGCAAGTATGAGGTTGCGAATCTGGAGATTTCCTTTCATTGCCTGCTGACTTGATCCGGCTTTGCTGTCATCAATAAACAAACCTATGGGGAACCCGGTAGCAAAGGAATTGTATATGCTCACAGCACTATTGCGTCTCAAATGAAAGGCATGCTGAAAGTAAGGACTGATATAGGTTTCGGCGGTTTTTTTTGGTCCGATGATGGTTACATTTGCGAAAACGGCTGCTGTTATCGGTGTAAGGCTGGTGCCGGCACCGTCGTTATCTGCTTCAATGCCGTTAGAATGGGAATTGTCAGCCTCGCTACTTCCACGCAAGGCGAATGCAAACTGCACATTCCCGCTGTATCCGTAGTCTACATCAAAATCATCGTCCTGGCAGTGATACGATATCAAATATCTGGCATTAACATTGCCTCCAAACCATTCAAATGAATCGTCTAAAGCAAAAGAGCACTGCACGTATTCAATGGTAGTGCCATTACCTACACTTGCAAGGGTGAGGGCATTCTTTTCCTGATTGTTACTCAGCACGGCGCCGGCAAATTCAATACGCACATACCGCAGGATGCCCGAATTGTCATTGGCAATGCTGCCACCATGAAAAGCTCCATATCCGCCTTCCAGTTCGATATTGCTGCCCTGATTGTTGATTGCCCTGCCACAAATTACAATCCCACCCCAGTCTCCGGCCTCGCGTTGACCCCGTTCTTTTTCCGAAGTAAAAACAATGGGTTGTTGTGCACTTCCATCGGCAATCAGCTTGCCTCCTTGTTGTATCAGCAGAGAGCCTTTACTTGAATATTCACCTATGACAGTGGTACCCGGTTCTATGGTAAGTATGGCGTTATCCATCACCTTAACCATTCCCTGCATGCGCCAGATTTTATTCTTGCTCCACGTGACATTGCCGGTAATCTCGCCGGAAACATTCACTATTTCTTTGGGAGGAATCTTGCTCACGGTTACAGTAAAAACAACCGGATCAGAGGATCTGTTTAGCGCATCCAGGGCTGTAAATATATAGGTGTAATTTGAATTGGCCGGAGCAGCAGCCGGAACGATGGTTTTAAAGACATACGTGGCCGATTGCTCTTTGACGTAGGAAGCAAGGGTGTCCATCACTCCATTGCTATTTAAAATTAGCTTCGAAAGGCCTTCTGATGCATTCATAGTAAGTGTGGTTGTAACCTCACTGCCGGGTACTGCCGTAGCAGAGGCAGGATTAAGCTGAATTTTTGGGACATCACCCGGATCATCTTTATCATCACTGCACGAAGCAAAACAGAGGATTGCCAGTAACGAAATGAAGAAAAAAGCAGCAATACGCTTTGCCAAAAAATAGACCAGATGTTGCATAAGAAGCAATTTTAGAGTATGAAATGAATTTTCAAAAGTATGAAAATATTGGTTAGCACGCTTATAATTAAAATTTCAAAATTTATCCCGTGCGTTTCAAAAAATCAGCTCTTAGAATTGCAGGTATTGGCAAAGATTATTCGCAATCAAAATGTACAAGTATAAGTCATTCCTGTAGACTGAAATCTACCTGAATCCCTGTTTCAGCAAACCACTTAACTGTTCCCAGGTTATCAGTACATCTGTTTCACCCTTATCAGAAGCAATTTCATAATTATTATAATGAAACACCAACCCGTTTTCAACCAGATAAAAGTTATCGGATGCTTCGATGTCTGCGTAGTAATATCCATGATTTATTAAAGACTCATCCATGGGTAAACCCAGGTCTTGTTTTAGTTTCCGGCCAATCATTTGATTGAGCCTGGTTAAGGAATCTTCAGTGATCAGATCCTTAAGCTTAAGCTCGCGCTCGTTTATGATATCGTAAACCAGAAAACGGGTTTGTTTTAACCCGAAACTTCCGCCCGTATAGGCATAATCATGCATGGCCAATGAAACTTTATGATTTCTGTTATATATTACCCGCATGATCCGGCTTTGTTCCCAGTTGAGCCTGGAATAATTTTCGGCAGTATTCAGCGATTGGTTGCGCTCAATATACTGAGTGAAAAAGTCATTTTCAGCAGCAGTCAACACTGATTTTGAAGGTATAGGTTCCTTAATTTTGAAGAATCTTTTTTGAATGGCACTATTCAGATTGTTTCCGCGGATTGAGGAAGCTTCGAGCAAAGCAGCATGGTAAATAGCCACCGGAGAATCCGGTTTTGAATCCAGCAATTTTACCGTATTCAGCGAGTGTACTTCCATTGGCAGGCATCCTTCATCACAACTTTCATCCAGTTGGGCAGGGTATAAGGCCCTGTTGTGATGCAGTTCACCGATTATCGTTCCCAAATTATCGTACTTTCCTTTAAAAACAACCGGAGAATCGGAGTCGGTAGCCATTTTCAGGTTGCCTGAAATAAGGGTACCTGAAAAGTAAAGAGGTTTTTCAAACAGATCAGGTATTTCCATATAACCAGAAACGTTCGTATCAGACACAATTATATTGGCATAGACGCTTCCTCCGTTTTCAATATTTCCCGCAAAATGTTGATATTTCTCCTGCGCGCAAGCCGGCTGGGTCGCAAGGGAAATGATCAAACCGAAGAAAGCATAAGCTGATTTTATATTTTTCATGAAATTAATTTTTAACGTGAACCAAAAATGGCAGTACCGATTCTCACCAGAGTGCTGCCCTCTTCTATGGCCATGTGATAGTCGCCAGACATGCCCATCGATAATATATTGAATGACTCCTCTTTACTAAACCAGCCTGACTTTAGCTGATCGAAAAACTTTTTTAAAGTTCTAAACTCATTTTTTACCTGCTCCTGATCATCGGTAAAAGTAGCCATGCCCATCAAGCCACAGATTCTGACATTTTTCATTTGTTTAACTTTGTCATTCTCAAGTAATTGTATTGCTTCTTCTTGCGAAAGCCCGAATTTGGTTTCTTCTGAAGCGATGTAAATTTGTAGTAAACAATCAATGGTGCGCTCATTTTTTGCTGCCTGCTTATTGATTTCCGTCAGGATTTTAAGACTGTCAATGCTGTGAATCAGGTGCACAAAGGGCGCTATGTATTTTACTTTATTGGTTTGCAGGTGACCAATAAGATGCCAGCGCACGTCTGCCGGGAGTTGTGGCTGTTTTTCAATCATTTCCTGAACCCGGTTTTCACCAAAATCCCTTAAGTCTGCTTCATAAGCTTCCATAATCTGGCTGATGGGATGGGTTTTAGTAACCGCAACCAGGGTGACATGGGCCGGAAGTTTAGCTTTAAATTGCTCTATACGCCTTTTCATAATCCGTTAATTTATTCCTGCAAAGTTATTAAAGTTATGACAAATTCATGGATTTTGAAATGTATACCCGGCCTGAGCCACAGCTAAAAATAAAAATGTTGCAGAATTGTACAGTCGTTTCTGTAAAATTCTGTTTAAAATGTATTTCAATCGTGATATTTGCTAATTTTGATTTCAATCAGAATTGAATTAAGCCGTGCATCGCTCTTTGGTTTAAGTTAAATCTATAAATCTATATTTATGAGAACGCTAATCTGTGTTTTGGCATTTATTTTTCAGGGAATGGTCATTCTTGCTCAGGAACCTATTGACTCAGCAACGATGCAATTGCGTGAATTTCAGTCTCAGCTTGCCCAGTCGGAGCAACTGCGCAAACAGGATTCCGTGAGAAAAGCTGAATTGCTGGAAAAGATAAGTCTGCTTCAGGCAAACCGGCAAATGGAGCGGAATGAATTGCTTAAAGAGTTTCGAAAAATAGAACAGCAGGATTCGTTGCGTCAACAGGAACAGTTAAAACGCATTGCGCAATTGAAAATATCTGCCACAGGTTATCCGGTGGTTTTTTATACCGATACGCTCTTTTATATATACAACCGCATTGGCGCAATGAAGCCTGCAGAGCGGGCGCAGAACATTTCCAAAAAAATCAGGATACTTTACGATGATGATTTCATGGACGCCGATTCAATTGTCATCATCAATTCAGGAAATACTGTAGATGTCGTTTACAAAGACATGATCTTAATGAGTATTTCTGAACTTGATGCGCTCTGGTATGATAAAACTCAGACAGAACTGGCAAATTCTTATAAAGACCGAATAAAATCAGCCATTGCCGAACGCAGGGCAGAGTATAGCATATGGAAAATTCTTGGCCGCATTGGTTTGGTGTTGCTTGTTCTCATAAGTATATTGGGAATCATATACGGCATAGGAAGGCTTCACCAGTTAGTCAGCAATTATGTAATCTCTAAAAAGGAGGTCTGGCTGCGGGATCTGTCTTTTAAAGATTACGTTTTTTTAACCGTTGAACAGGAGCTGACACTGTTTAACTTTTTATTGAAAGTTGCCAGATGGTTTTTTATTCTGTTGGCGCTTTATCTCGTACTACCTGTTATTTTTAGTATTTTCCCTTTCACCAGAGGCTGGGCCGATAGTCTTTTTGCACTGATATGGAAACCGTTCAAAGGCGTATTGCTTGCGATCTGGAATTTTCTGCCCAATTTATTCAGCATATTTGTCATCGTATTTGTGATGCGATATGTGGTGAAGTTTATCAGGTATTTATTTTCCGAAATTGAAGCGGGTAAGCTTAACATTGGTGGCTTCCATGCTGACTGGGCCAAGCCAACCATGAACATAATAAGGGTACTGTTGTATGCTTTTACATTTGTTCTTATTTTCCCATACCTGCCCGGCTCTAATTCCAGCGTTTTTCAGGGAGTGTCGGTTTTTTTAGGCCTATTGGTTTCACTTGGATCATCTTCAGCCATTTCAAATATGGTTGCCGGTCTGGTGATTACTTATATGCGGCCATTCAAAATTGGTGATCGCATTACTTTAGGTGCAGTAACAGGCGATGTGGTTGAAAAAACATTGCTGGTAACCCGTTTAAGAACTGTAAAAAATGAGGAAATTACCATCCCCAATGCAGCCGTATTATCAGGAAATACTGTCAATTACACCGTTAATGCCCAGAAGGAAGGACTCATCATTTACACCACAGTAACCATAGGATATGATGTTCCATGGACGGAGATGCATAAGTGTTTGCTCGAAGCTGCCAACCGCACCGGAGGATTGGTAAAAACCCCCAGGCCCTTTGTGCTGCAAACCAGCCTGGAGGATTTTTACGTTTCTTATCAGATAAATGCCTATACGCATGATGCAGCACATACTGCATTGATTTACTCAGAACTTCATCAGCACATACAGGATGTTTGTAACGAAAGAGGCATTGAGATCATGTCGCCTCATTATCGTGCTTCACGTGATGGCAACCAAACCACCATACCAGAATCGTATCTGCCTCCGGAATATGAAAAACCAGGTTTTAACATTCACCTTCAACAAACCGGAGATTCTCTCTTGCAGGATGATCATAAAGAAAAATAACCGCTTAACACCAAACTACAAACATCATTTGTTGTTATAGCACTGTAAAGGTCATCAGCCTTCAGACAGAAATAAAGTTTTCACATGAAATTATTCTACCATTTTGGCATCTTAAAATAACTTATGACCTTAACTGTTATCATTGCCTTTTGCGCCTTGCTTTTGGTCGCCTATTTTTTTGATCTCACCTCGGCGAAAACCAGGATACCTTCTGTTATTCTTCTGCTATTTACGGGCGTGGCGCTCAAGCAGGCAACTGAATTTTTAAACATAAATCTCCCTGATTTCGATGCTGTTTTGCCGGTTTTTGGCATGATCGGTTTAATACTCATAGTGCTTGAAGCAGCTCTGGAACTGGAATTAAACCGTTCGAAGCTGCCGTTGATTAGAAAATCATTCCTTGGAGCACTGTTTCCAATGCTTACCATTACCATACTTCTGGCTGCTATCTTTCATTATTTTGGCGGTTATTCCCTGAGGTTAAGTCTGGTGAATTCGGTTCCCATCAGTGTAATCAGCAGTTCCATAGCCATTTCCAGCGTCCGCAACCTATCTTCTGACAACAAAGAGTATGTCGTTTATGAAAGTAGCTTTTCCGATATACTCGGGGTGGTGCTTTTTAATTTTGTGAGTTTTAATAAAAGTTACGGCGCGGAATCATTCGGCCATTTTGGTCTGCAGGTATTCATCATTATGGTCATTACCCTGGTGGCAACGATTATTTTGGCCATACTGCTGCACCGCATAGAGCATCACATCAAATTTGTACCAATAATACTGTTGATAATCCTCATTTATGCCCTGGCAGAAGTGTGGCATCTGCCCGCACTTATTTTTATATTGCTTTTTGGTCTTTTTATTGGCAATATTGACAAACTGAAACGTTTTAAGTGGAGTGCATCCTTTAATCCCGGTGAACTGCACAAGGAGGGGGTCCGCTTTAAGGAGGTGACCACCGAAGGTGCTTTTCTGGTAAAATCACTATTCTTCCTGATCTTTGGATTTTCACTGGAAACCGCACAGATTCTTGAAACGAAAACATTATGGATTTCAATAGTCATTGCGGCCATCATTTATGGTTTGCGCTTCGTTCAGCTAAAACTTTCACGTCTTCCGGTCAATCCGTTACTTTTTGTGGCTCCCCGGGGTCTGATTACCATACTTTTATTTTTGTCCATTGATGCATCGCAACGGATTGGGCTGGTTAACGAATCATTGGTTGTGAAGGTGATTGTGATTACCTCACTGGTAATGATGTTTGGGATGATGTTCAAACCGAAAAAAAAGGCAGCTCCCAAAATCAAAGACCCGCTATTACCTGATGAAATACCGGACGAGGAACTGGAGAATCTTTAATCTCTACTTTGTTCCCCAAACATCTTCTTCAATCCCTCCTTTACGGGAAACCCGGGATTAAAACCTATTAGCTGCCGGGCTTTATCAATATCCGCATAGGTAATTTCCACATCGCCCGCCTGCATGGGTTCCCATTTAATGGTGGCTTTGTGGCCAAGGGTTTCTTCTATGCTTCTCACCAGGTCTATCAGGGTAATGGTCTGACTGTTGCCTAAATTAAGAATCTCATACCCTTTTAAATTATGTGCGCAGGCAATGATGCCATCGGTTATGTCGTCAATAAACGTGTAATCGCGGCGTGTGCTGCCATCCCCGAACAGGGTAATGGGTTCATTGGATATTATCTTTCGGCCGAATTGCTGAATGGCCATCTCGGGACGCTGTCCCGGACCGTAAACCGTAAAAAATCTCAGGCAAAAGATGTTGAAATTATAAAGGTGATGATAGGTATAGCAAAGCAATTCGCCGGCTTTTTTGGTGGCCGCGTAAGGAGAAATGGGGTTGTCAACAGCATCGCTTTCGCTGAAAGGTACTTTTTTATTGTTTCCATATACGGAAGAAGATGAGGCGAAAAGCAGGTCTTTTATTCCCGCGTTTCGCATGGCTTCTAATAAGGTGAGCGTTCCGGTAACATTCACATCGTAGTACAGTTCAGGTTGCTCAATGGATGGTCGCACCCCTGCCCGTGCGGCCAGATGAACCACTAAAGCGGGCTGGGTTGTTTTCAGAACCTCATCCAGAAAATTACGATCACGAATGTCTCCTTCAAACAGTGAAAAATCAGGGCTTTCCAGTTTTGAAATGGCCTTTCGCTTGATGGCCGGGTCGTAAAAACCATCAAAATTGTCAATGCCAAATACCCGAAAGCCTTTATGTAACATTTTTTTTGAAAGATTGGAACCGATAAAACCGGCTGCACCGGTAATGAGAACGCTTTTCATAAATAAAATATATTAACGAATGCTAAAATTAAGCACGCAATGTTCATCAAAACAACATTCTGTTTACAATCAGCGAAGATACAGGAATTGCAGAGAATGGGGAATGCAAAACATCAGGCTTTTTTATCACCGGGGTGATTTTTGCTCAAGATTCAGCTTCATGGCTTTCTCATGCAGACTGAAATAAATGCCAGTGAGCGAAACAAGTGCCGTAATTACATAAAACATAAGGCTGAGTGCTATGCTTTGTTGCAGGTCAAGTTCCAGCAATCTGGCTCCAAATAAAAAAGTTATTTCGCGCGATCCTATACCCCCAATGGTGATGGGCAGGGTGGCTACAATGGATGAAATAAGAAATAAAAACAGGTAGGAGAGGAGTTGTTCCGAGTGATGATTTGCAAATAAAATAAACGCAGCGGCCACTAATTGAGTAAGTTGAACCGCCAGTGAGTAGAGGTTGGTAGACAGAATACTTCGTTTAAAATCAGGAAAAAAGAATCGGATGACCAGCCAATAAATAAGTATACCCAGCGGAATACCGGCTATTGCAACGAGGGTATACAAGTGGGGAAGATTTAAAAATGGAATCATGGCAAGTGCAAGTATGCCAAGTACCAAAACCCCATTCACCCTGTCGAGCAATACTGCCCAGAACAGCGGCTTTGCTTTGATGCCAAAACGCCGGTTGAGCAGGTAAATCTTATAACCATCGCCTCCAATTCCACCAGGCAGAAAAAGATTATAGTACATCCCGAGTAAGTATAGCTTCAGATTGCTGTATGAGCCTAGTCTGGCTCCGATATTTTCAAAGAAAATATTGAGTCGTAAAGCTGAGAAGTATTTCGAGATTGCAAAAAAGAGCATGGCTCCAAGCAGCCAGGCATAATTGGCCTGGCCAAACATCTGAACTACCTGACCCAGGTCAATTTTGGTAAATACATACCAAAGTGCCGCTACTGAAAGAGCAATTTTTAGAAATGCTTTAAGGAAACGCGGCATGATTCAGGAATGAAAAGTATGGATTTTCCGGATTTTATAGGGACGTTTTTGCTGTGATTCGTAATAAGTACGCATCAGTAATTCGGCCATTATACCGATGGTAATGAGCTGAATGCCGGCAATGAGCAATAAAATTCCGAGCAAAAGCATGGGTTTTCCCCAGATGTCATGACCGGCGATTTTTAAGGCCAGAAAATAGGCATTGATCACTGTTCCAATCATTAAAAACAACAATCCAATGCCCCCGAATAGATGCATGGGTTTTTGCATGTACTTTTTGAAAAATACCATCAACAACAGATCGCTCATGACTTTCAAAGTCCGGTTGATGCCGTATTTTGATTTTCCGAATTCACGGGCATGATGCTTTACGTCTACCTGAGTAATCCGGGCGCCCTCGAGACTGGCCAGCACCGGGATAAATCGGTGTAGCTCCCCGTAAAGCCCTATATTCTTGGCCAGATCACCTTTAAAAACTTTTAAGGTACACCCATAATCTTTGATGTGAACATTGGTGGACTTGCGGATGATGGCATTGGCTATTTTACTGGGGATTTTGCGAAAAAACATACCATCCTGCCGATTTTTGCGCACTCCGGCTACCAGATCCCAGTCTCCTTTTTCGGCAATGTCAAGCATCATAGGAATGTCGGAAGGATCATTTTGTAAATCGCCGTCCATGGTGACCAGATATTCGCCACGGGCAATTTCTATTCCGGCATACAGGGCACTGCTTTGCCCATAATTTTTACGGAATTCTACCATGACAACCTTAGGGTCGGCCAAACCAATAATTTCTTCACGCGTGCGGTCGGTTGAACCATCATCTACATAGATGATCTCATAATCTATATCATCTATTGATTCATTGATCCATCTGTTGAGTGGTTGAATGTTTGGCTCTTCGTTGTAAACGCAGATTATGATAGATAGCTTTGGAGTGTTCATCCCTGTTGATTGTGTCATGAGAATGTTTTTAAATATAGGCTTATTTTGATGCGGAATGGTGTGCTCATTCCGGCTGGATTTTAATCAAAAAAAGCCTGGTTTCATTCAATTTTATTTTGAAAGTATGTAATACCTCAGGCATATTGAATTCGTCGCCAAATTTACTTAGATTTTTTTCATCCATGATATAAAAGGCCGGTTGTGTGTCTAAATGATCTGTGCGCCTTACTATACTGCCGCTTTCACGGGCCACATAAAAAGCGGCATCATGATTAAATGGTGTATCTTTCCATACATATACCGGCCTGTTTGCAGCAAGCTGTCCGGCTTTTACTTCCCCATCACGATATTCCTTATCGGGATATGACTGAAGTCTGGCAGGGACATTGAACAGATTGAAGGATATGCGCACCAGCAATAAAACAATGATTAATGCAGCCAGGTGATGTGCATGTGTTTTTATCACATATCTGCCTACCCATATGGCAATGGCACTGCTTAGAAGGGTTATGATGATTACGCCGTTTATTTGCCGGCTTTCACTCCAGAAAGGATAAAACCACAGTGATAAAGTACCCGCAAAAATCAAAATCAATGATATTATCCGGGTGGTTTTTAACCATCGTGAAGGGGTATGTTCGAGTTGCTGATAAGCCGCAGCTCCAAGTATAAATACTAAAGGAAACAACATAAACAGATACCGGGCACGCATATCGGCTGAAAGCCAGTAAATAATAATGTTCGATAGAAAAATTGCTGCACAAAACCGGTAAAAGGGTTTGCTGAAAATACTTTCACGTATGGATTTTTTTATCAGCAACAGGCTCAATAAAGACCAGGGAGCAAATTCGTACAACATGTCAAAAGGGAAAGTGACCAAATGTGCCAGCCAGTGCCACAGTCCCGTTTCGCTGCTCTGTAGCCGGTTTGATTCGCTAACCAGCGTATACAGGGCTTCGTTTAAGGTATTTGTCTGTAAATAAGCCAGATAATAAGAGCCGGTTATCATCAGCAGTACCAAAATACCCAACAGATGTCTGAGTGAAAACAGCTTTTTAAAGTTTCCTGAAATACTTAACCAGACCAACAGCGAAATTGCCTGAAAAGCCAGCGAGGGCAGGCCTTTCATCAGGAATCCAATGGCGGTAAGGGCATAAGTAGTAGCAAACAGGGCTGCAAAGTGTTTTTTCGTGGTAAAATACCAGAGCAATACAAAGCTGCTGAAGGTTACCAGTGCATAGGTTATATCGATAAGGGCATGACTAGAATCCCAGAATAAAATTCGTGCCGAAGTAATGGTGAAAAATGCAGCCAGCGCAGCAAAATACTTTCCCAGATGGGCTTTGCTAAAGCTAAAAATAACCCATGCAAAACCAAGAAGCGAAACCACAGTCGGCAGGCGCAGGGTAAATTCATTCATCGAACCAAATGATTTTGCAAATGCAATAAGCAACCAGTTGTATAAGGGAGGTTTGTTATAGTAATATTCTCCCATGATGGTGGGATTAATATAGTTACCCGATATAATCATTTCGAGAGCAACTACCGCACGGGTGGGTTCATCTGAAATTAAAGGGAATAAGCCAAGATTGATAAAAAGTGCCGGTATTAAAAGTGCAAGCGCGAGAAATAGGATGGCATAAGGATGCCCTGAAAGATATTTAGCAGACTTTTTTTTCATATTTTTTGAAACGGGAAGCATACAAAGGGAGTTCGTGCCGGTTTTTATTATCCGTGAATATTGAGGTCCTGCCCGCAATATTTACAATAGGCTGCATCTGAATCGTGGCTGCAACTTTTGCATGCTGTACATTGGATGTTTGATGTTTCCTGTTTACGCACGGAATGGGACAAAGCAACGGTCATGATTCCGGTAGGTACAGCAATGATCGAATACCCAAGTATCATAACTATGCTTGCGAAAAACTGGGCAACCGAGGTCTGAGGCGAAATATCACCATAGCCGACAGTGGTAAGCGTAACTACTGCCCAGTAGATGCTTGTAGGAATGTCTTTAAAGCCATGTGCAGGTCCTTCAATGACATAAATTGCAGAACCAATTACCACTACCAGTAAGGCAATGGCCGAAAGGAAAACCATTATTTTACGGCTACTGGCCAATAAAGCCCTGCGTAAAATCTCAGCTTCAGCCAGATAGTTTGAGAGCTTGAATACCCTAAAGATTCGCATCAGCCTCAAAATTCTGATGGCCATCAAAAACTGTGCACCCGGCAATAATACACTTATAAAGGTAGGTAAGACAGAAAGCAGGTCAATGATGCCAAAAAAACTGAAAATATATGCTTTTTTACGACGAACAATATATATTCGAATTATGTATTCTATTAAGAAAACAATGGTGAAAACCCATTCACCAATTATAAACCAAACCAGGTAATCATTGCGGTATTCAGCCACGCTTTCCAAAATTACCATAGCTACACTTACCAGAATGGTCCAGGTCAGTATAACATCGAACAGCTTTCCTTTAGGGGTGTCTGCCTTAAAAATGATGTTATACAGCCGGTTTTTTAGTGCCTGATGCTCTGAATGGATCATAATATTTAAATATAAGCCGTAAAATTAAAGAATTTGAGCAAGGATTGGGGCATCAAATCAAAGAATAGTGTAAATTTGAAACAGTAAATTATTCTTAAATCTACAATTATGGCATATCCAGGGGCCGAAACATTGATTGCCCGCTCTTCTTTCGATTTAGCTGTATTGCCACGAATGGCCAATCGGCATGGGCTTATTGCCGGTGCAACAGGTACAGGAAAAACAGTGAGTTTACAAGTGCTGGCGGAGTCATTCAGCCTGCAGGGTGTTCCGGTATTTATGACTGATATTAAAGGGGATTTATCGGGTTTGGCCGTAAGCGGTATTCCTGGGAAAAAGATTATGGAACGTGTGGAGACACTCAAACTGGAAGGTTACATTAACCGCGGCTTTCCGGTATGTTTTTGGGATGTTTTCGGTCAACAGGGTCATCCCATCCGTACTACCATCAGTGAAATGGGGCCCTTATTGTTATCGCGATTGCTTAACTTAAATGATACCCAGGAAGGGGTGCTAAATGTTGCCTTTAAAATTGCCGATGATAACGGATTGTTATTGCTGGATTACAAAGACCTTACTGCTTTATTGGAATATCTGGGCAATAACCGGAGTCAATTTACCGTATCCTATGGCAATATTTCGGCTGCAAGTATTGGTGCCATTCAACGCAATTTATTGATTCTCGAACAACAGGGAGCTGCTGATTTCTTTGGAGAGCCAGCCTTTGATATCAGTGATCTGATGCAAACAGACAGTCAGGGATTAGGCGTGATCAATATTCTTGCAGCTGATAAGCTGATGCATTCTCCGGGAATTTACTCCACCATTTTGCTGTGGTTGTTGTCTGAACTGTTTGAGCGTTTGCCTGAAATTGGTGATCCTGAAAAGCCAAAACTGGTTTTCTTTTTCGATGAGGCTCACCTGTTGTTTAATGAAGCGCCCAGAATTCTACTGGACAAAATAGAGCAAGTGGTGCGTCTTATACGGTCAAAGGGAGTGGGTGTATATTTTATTTCCCAGAATCCGCTTGATATTCCCGATAGTGTACTTGGGCAATTGGGCAACCGCATTCAGCATGCCCTGCGCGCCTACACTCCCCGCGATCAAAAAGCAGTAAAGGCAGCGGCCACCACTTTCAGGGTAAACCCTCAACTGGATGTGGAAACAGCCATCACACAACTGGGAGTGGGGGAGGCTCTGGTTTCATTTTTGAACGAAAAAGGTATTCCCAATATGGTTGAACGTGCACTTGTGTTGCCACCCTGTTCACAGATTGGACCCATCACGCCTCAGGAACGCGCTCAACTTATCAGAAAATCGCTGCTTTACGGTGTCTACGATCATCCGCTCGACCGGGAGTCAGCTTTTGAAATTTTGCAGGCAAAAGTGCAGGCAATGGTAAAGATACAGGAAGAGGAACGTTTGGCCGTGGAAAATAAGAAAGCTCTTCAGGCTCAGGCCAAAGAAGAGGCTGCCCTGGCCAAAGCTGCTGCCGCACGTGAAAGGGCCGAAAGAGCTGCAAAACGCAACTCAGGTGGCGATATTTTTTCGGAAATTACCAAACAAGCCAGCCGGGCAGCTACCAGAACTTTCGGAAATGAACTCGGCCGAACCCTGGTCAGAGGATTGATGGGGTCATTATTCGGAACAACACGAAAACGTTAAAAACTTAAATACTCAGATTGTGATTACAGCATGTGCGCGTCAATATTTTATTAAAAACGATCAGTTACTGCCGGTAAATGAATTCGAAAATAGTTTTAATCCCCCTTTTCAGTTTATCTACGAGGTATTCCGGATTGTGGATGGCATTCCCTTGTTTATCGAGGATCATTTTAACCGGTTTTGGCATACGGCCAAACTGGTACAGGTAGATCCCGGCATTACCCGGCACGACCTGCTAAGGCTGGTGTTCAGGGTTATCCGGGCTAATCCCGAAGGGGATGGAAACATGCAAATTGTGTTTTATCATCATGTGATGAATCATCCGCAACTCTTTGTATTTTACACCCCACATCAATACCCCACCCAGCAGCAATTCAAAACCGGCGTAAAGGTCGTAAGCCTGTTTGCCGAACGAAATCAGCCCGATGCAAAAGTCATGGATACCGGACTGCGCAATGCAGCCAATGAACTTAAATCATCCGAGCAGGCTTATGAAATTCTTCTTCTGAACAAAGAGGGCTTTATAACGGAAGGCAGTCGTTCAAACGTATTTTTTATCAAAGAAAACACCCTGATCACTCCTCCATTGGGTACTGTGCTGCCGGGGGTAACCCGTAAACACATTATCGAACTGGCCGGAAAAAATAATATTGACTTTCGCGAAGACTTTGTCAGTCAGTCCGACCTCACACGGATGGAAGCTGTTTTTATCTCGGGTACATCCCGACAGGTGTTGCCGGTAAAATTTATTGATGAAATTGAGTATAAGACCGATCATCTCATGATAAGGTTGTTGCAGCAGGCATTTATACTTGAAGTGAAAAAATACATAACCGAAAGAAAAGCGCTTAAATGAAATTCCGGTGAGGCTAACTGTTTCAAAAAAAGGTTACTTAAATTTAAGTAACCTTTTCAAATATAAAAGTAGCTGACTATCAGAGCACCGAAATGTCAAACATCTCTTTGGCATATGCGCCTGCATTCAACTTTTCGCGAACTTCGTTATATGCATTTATGGTATATTCCACATCTTTAAGAGTATGTACGGCGGTAGGTATAAGGCGCAGCAGGATTACGTCTCTGGGCACTACCGGATAGGTGACAATAGAACAGAAGATGTTATAATTCTCACGCAGGTCAACCGTAATCTGAGTAGCCTCCGGAATTCCACCTTCGAGCAACACCGGTGTTACCGGCGAACTGGCAGGGCCTAAATTGAATCCGGCATTGCGCAGGCCGCTTTGCAGTGCATTTACAATTTTCCATAAATTGTCCTTTAGCTCGGGATGCTTACGGATGAGTTCCATACGTTTAAGTGCACCGATAACCATGGGCATAGGCAATGACTTGGCGAAAGTCTGTGACCGCATATTGTGTCGCAGAAAATCTACCACACTATGCCTGGTAGCAACAAAAGCGCCGATACCGGCTATTGCCTTGGCGAAAGTTCCAAAGTAAATATCCACTTCATCCATTACCTCCTGCTCCTGATGTGTACCTGCTCCCGTTGCTCCCATAGTTCCAAAACCATGGGCATCGTCAACGAGCAGGCGGAAGTTAAATTCCTTTTTCATGGCCGTTATTTCCCTGAGGTTCCCCTGATCTCCGGTCATACCATATACACCCTCGGTAATGACGAGTATACCACCACCGCTTTGCTGGGTGAGCTTGGTTGCCCTTTGCAACTGAAGGCGCAGGCTTTCCATATTGTTATGAGGGAATACAAACCTTTTTCCCATATGCAGGCGGGCACCATCAATGATGCAGGCGTGTGCTTCGCTGTCATAAACTATAATGTCGTGTCGATCAACCAGGCTGTCAATCAAGGAAACCATGCCCTGATAACCATAATTAAGCAGGAAAGCGTCTTCTTTACCTACAAAATCAGCCAGTTCTCTTTCTAATTGTTCATGATAAACAGTCTGACCTGACATCATGCGGGCTCCCATAGGGTAAGCCAGCCCCCAATCACGTGCAGCTTTGGCATCGGCTTCCCTGACTTCGGGATGGTTGGCCAGACCAAGATAATTATTAAGGCTCCACACCAATACCTCTTTACCTCTGAACTTCATGTAGTTACTAATCTCTCCCTCAAGTTTGGGAAACATAAAATAACCATCAGCCCGACTGGCATACTCTCCCAAAGGGCCTAAATTCTGAATTCTTTTTTCAAAAAGATCCACAGCGAATAGTTTAAAGTTAATAACTTTGAATTTGGCGGCAAAGCTATGCATTTTTTTTTGACCGCAGAAAAGGGTTTGGATAAAGCTTGCTTTATTCCTGTGAACTTTAAACTATATTGGATGTTTAGCATCCGCATAATTTGATGGAATGGGCGACACTGTAAATATTTTTTGGTTCAGGCGCGATTTGAGGCTTAATGATAATCATGGATTGTATAAAGCACTTTCTTCGGGAAGAGCCGTTTTGCCGCTTTTTATTTTTGACACGGCTATACTGGATGGCCTCCCGGCCACAGATCGAAGGGTTAATTTTATTTATGAAAGCATACAGCAAATAAATGCCCTGCTGAAATTAAAAGCTAGGGGGCTGCTGGTTTATTACGGAAATCCGGAGGTGGTTTTTAAATCATTGTTTTCAAAATATACCGTTGAGGCCATATATACGAATACTGATTATGAACCCTATGCCCTGCAGAGAGATGAGCAGATAAAGCAAATTGCATTCGTGCATAAAGCTGAATTTTATAGCTTCAAAGATCACGTAATTTTTGAGAAAGATGAAGTTATTAAGCATGATGCTACTCCTTATAAAATATTTACTCCCTATTCCAGGTCCTGGAAAAGCCGCCTTTCCATTGAAGGTATCCCATATTGGCCTTCAGAAAAATTGCTGGAAAATTTTATTACAGACCTCCCGGAGAATATTCCCACATTAACGGAAATGCATTTTGAGCCGGTTAATTTTCATTATCCAAAGATTGAAATAGACACCAACCTGTTGACAAATTATGAAAAGACAAGAAATTTTCCGGCTGCAGATGCCACTACTCATCTGGGAATGCACCTGCGGTTCGGCACGTTGAGTATTCGTGAAGCTGTGAAAGCCGGCGCTGAATACAGCGAAACCTGGTTGAATGAGCTGATCTGGCGGGAGTTTTTTATGCACATTCTATTTCATTATCCCAGGGTGATCCACCAGTCATTTAAACCGGTTTACGATCGCATAGCCTGGCGCAACAACGAAACTGAGTTTGAATTGTGGAAGCTGGGAAAAACCGGTTACCCTTTGGTAGATGCCGGAATGCGTGAACTTGTACAAACCGGATTTATGCACAACCGGGTGCGTATGGTGACAGCCAGCTTTCTAACCAAACATTTGCTGATCGACTGGCGGTGGGGTGAATCCTGGTTTGCACTTCACCTGCTGGATTATGAATTGGCCTCAAATAATGGAAACTGGCAATGGGCTGCCGGTACAGGTTGCGATGCTGCTCCCTATTTCCGTATCTTTAATCCCCTGGAACAGGCCGCAAAGTTTGATTCAGAGGAAAAGTATGTTAAACGATGGGTGCCTGAAATTCACACCATTGACTATCCGGCTTCCATGGTTGAGCATAAGATGGCACGCGAGCGATGTTTAAATACTTACAAACAAGCTTTAAAGCCTTAAGCTGAAAGGAGTAAGAATAAAAATATGCCGATCCCCGGGCCGCCTTTCATATCCCCGGTTTTATTAACAAAAATTGTATTCAAACGATGTTTGCATTATGGTTAAAATAACTAATTTTGCGCCATGAACAGAAAAAGCCTTCTTTTGTTGATCACGGCGCTGCTTTTGATCGCGACCGGTTGCAGCAAATATCAGAAATTGCTTAAGAGTGCCGACAATGATGCCAAATACGAAAAGGCTATCGAATATTTTGAAGCAGGTGATTATTACCGGGCCATTCAGTTGTTCGATCAGCTTCAGGCTTTTTTCAGGGGAACCGACAGGGCCGAGCGCATCGCATTTTATTACGCCTATGCACATTATAAGCAAAAGGATTATATCCTGGCCAGCTATTACTTTAAGCAATTTGCACGCAATTATCCCAAGAGCAATAATGCCGAAGAAGCTGCCTACCTGAGTGCTTACTGCAATTACCTGGAATCGCCTCCCTCAAGTCTCGATCAGCAGGTTACCCTGGATGCCATTCAGGATTTACAGCTTTTCGTCAATCAGTATCCCGGCAGTAAACGCGTGGATGATGCCAATAGACTGATTGATGAACTCAGGCTTAAGCTGGAAACCAAAGCATTTGAAATTGCCGAAATGTATTATAATATGGAAGATTACAAAGCGGCAATCATTAATTATGAGAATCTGATAAAAGATTATCCCGACACCAAATACCGTGAACAGGCTATGTATCGCATCGCTCAGTCCTATTATCAGTATGCTGAAAAGAGTATTGCTTCTAAAAAAGACGAACGTTACCAACACACCATTGATGCGGTAAACAACTTTAAAGCGAATTTTTCACAATCCCGGAAGGTGAGTGAACTCAATGATATTCAGCGTAATGCTGAAAAAAAACTGTCAAATTTTTCTTACAACAAATAATTTTCCAATGGATTTTAAAAAAGCAAAGATTGCCAACAACGCGATTACACGCGATATCAGGGAATTGATGGAGCCGACCGGCAATATTTACGAAACGGTAGCCATTCTATCCAAACGTGCCAATCAGATTTCTATTGACATCAAAGAAGAGCTCAATTCAAAACTTGCTGAATTTTCCATTCCCAGCGATAACCTTGAAGAAGTATTTGAGAACCGCGAGCAAATTGAAATTGCAAGATATTATGAGCATCTTCCCAAACCCACTCTCATTGCCATTAAGGAGTTTCTTTCCGGTGAAGTAGCTTATCGCAATCCGCATATTGCCGATCAGGAAAAATAATGCCGGATTGAATCCATGTTAAAGGGAAAGAACATACTTATCGGGGTCACGGGCAGTATTGCCGCGTACAAAATTCCTCTGCTGGTGCGTTTGCTTGTAAAGGCACATGCCGAGGTTAAGGTGGTGATGACGCCATGTGCAACCGATTTTGTTACTCCCCTTACCCTTTCAACCCTTTCGCAGCATCCCATTCTTATAGAGCCTTACAATAAAACCGATGGTTCATGGAATAGTCATGTGGACTGGGGGCGTTGGGCTGATTTATTTTTGATAGCGCCGCTCTCGGCCAATACCCTGGCTAAAATGGCAGCCGGCATTGCCGATAACATGCTCACAACCACTTATCTGGCAGCCAAATGTCCGGTACTTTTTGCTCCGGCTATGGATTTGGACATGTATTACCATCCAACCACCCACCGCAATGTGGAAACTTTACTTTTATTTGGCAACCTGTTAATTGCTCCGCGCGAAGGTGAACTGGCCAGTGGATTGGTGGGTGCAGGTCGCATGGAAGAGCCTGAAGAGATTTATCTGCGTATCCTGCATTTTTTCGAACACAGTAAGGATCTCCAGGGAAAGCAAGTGATGATCAGTGCCGGCCCCACTTTCGAGGCCATCGATCCGGTAAGATACATCGGAAACTATTCTTCAGGTAAAATGGGTTATGCTCTGGCGGAAGAAGCCGCCCGGCGTGGTGCTGAAGTGACCCTCGTATCCGGGCCTGTTCAGCTCAGGGCTAACCATCCCAACATAAAAACCGTGAATGTTACTTCGGCTGCACAAATGACCGAAGCTTGCCTTACAGCTTTTGAACAGGCCGATATCGGAATTATGTCCGCTGCCGTGGCTGATTATACAATCAGCCGGCCCGAAGCTCAGAAAATCAAAAAAAGAGAAACTGAAATTACCCTGAAATTAACCCGAACCACCGATATTCTGGCTACTCTCGGAACACATAAGCAGCCACAACAGTTTCTGGTAGGATTTGCGCTTGAAACTGAAAATGAAACTGCACATGCCCGGCAAAAAATGCATAATAAAAACCTTGACCTGATCGTTCTTAATTCACTTAACGATCATGGGGCCGGGTTTGGATTTGATACCAACCGGGTGACCATTATTCATAAAAATGATGATACAGTAGTCACTGAACTGTTGAGTAAAGCTCAGATTGCCACCATTATTATCAACCAGATAATGGATAAAATCAAATAGCTGGCGAAAATCACCATTATAAAATGTTTTAATGAAATATATAGCCCTTTTTAGTTTTCTGATTGTTTCTGCCTTTCACAGTCTGGCACAGGAATTTAATGTAACGGTTCAGGTTACTTCCCCGATGGTGGAAGGTACTGAAAAGAAAATTTTCGAGACCCTGCAACAGGAGCTTTATGATTTCGTAAACAACCGTCAGTGGACAAACTATATCTATAAACCAGAAGAACGGATTGAGGGTACCATTCTGATAACGGTTGAACAGCGCTCGGGTGAAGATTTTAAGGGTAAAATAAATCTTGCCCTTCGCCGCCCGGTTTATAAGGCATCATACAATACTACGCTGTTTAATTATCTCGACCGGGATTTTGAATTCAAATACATTGAATTTCAGCCTATGGAATACGCTGATAATGTGTATTCTTCAAGCCTTACGTCAACCATTGCCTTTTATTTGTATCTATATCTGGGTCTTGATGGAGATTCTTTTGCCCGTATGGGCGGCAGTCCATATTATGCCAAAGCACAGGACATAGTAAACCTTGGACAAAATGAGCGTGAAAGAGGCTGGAAAGCCTTCGAGAGCCAGAAAAACCGTTATTGGCTCATTGAAAATCTGACCAACCCTACTTATGCTTCTGTACGCGATGCCATGTATAAATATCATCGTTTGGGGCTTGATTTGATGTCGGACGATGTAGAAGCCGGGCGGGCAGGAATAAATGAAAGTCTGGAACTGCTGCGCAAGGCCAACCGGGAACGACCGGGCCTGTTTATTTTACAGCTTTTTCTTGAAGCAAAACGCGATGAACTGGTAAATATTTACTCTCAGGCTTCTCCCATGGATAAAACCAAGGCGGTGAATATTCTCAAGGAAATTGATCCCGCAAACAGCTCAAAATACCAGCGGATTCTGGATGCCCAGAAACAATAAACTTTATCATAATATTCCTTTGTTTATCTTTGTGCTGAATTTGTACCAGCAAAGCTATGCTCGTTAGGCTTTACATCTCTAATTATGCCCTTATTAAGGAACTTGATATCGCTTTTGCGCATAACTTTTCCGTAATCACCGGCGAAACCGGTGCCGGAAAGTCCATTATCCTCGGTGCATTGGCGCTTATTCTTGGCCAAAGAGCCGATAATCTTTCTATGCCGGATGCAACTGCCAAATGCATCATCGAAGGAACATTCAATATCGAAGGTTATGATCTGATTTCCTTTTTTGCTGAACATGATCTGGATTATGATCCCAGTTGCATCATTCGTCGTGAAATTACACCTCAGGGTAAATCAAGGGCTTTTATTAACGATACTCCGGTAAACCTTATCCATCTTAGGGATTTAACCGGAAAACTGGTAGATATTCACTCACAACATCAAACACTGTTGTTGCAGGAGTCTGCTTTTCAATTGTCGGTGCTCGATGCTGTAGCTGGCAATGCCGCACTCTTACAAGATTATCATCAGCTTCACAAAACCCTGCGTCAGCAAAATGTTCATTTGATCAGTCTTAAAGATCGGTTTGAGGCTGCCCGGGCAGAATTCGATTATCTGACCTTTTTAAGTGAAGAGTTGCAGCAGGCAAATTTAAAGCTCAGTGAACAACAGGAATTGGAGAGTGAAGCAGAAGTCCTCACCCATGCCTCTGAGATTAAATCAGGGCTGTTTCAGGTTGCTGCCCTGCTTCAAAATGATGAGGAAAATATACTCAGGCGCATGAATGAGGGCATTGCCATAATGTTGAGCGTTGCTCGCTTTCATCCCGGCATGGCTGAGCTTTTGGAACGCTTTCAGGCATGCCAGATTGAGTTGCAGGACCTGGCGCACAGCTTTGACCGCATGGCCGAACAAACCCGGCATGATCCCGAACGCCTGGAGATGGTGAACGACCGTTTGGGTTTAATCTATCAATTGCAACAAAAACATCGTGTAAATTCAACAGAGGCACTTATTCAAAAGCTTCAGGAAATAGATGGTCGCCTGGTTACCTCTTCTTCTCTGGAAGATGAAATTGCATTGCTGGAAAAGGAAATTGGTTTAAATGAAGCTAAACTTACTTCAATAGGTAAAACCCTGACCTCATTGCGTGTAAAAGCCATACCTCTGGTTGAAAAGGAAGTTCTGGGTACCATTAGGCAACTGGGAATGAAAGAGGCGCGCTTTAGGGTGGATATTAAATCCAAAGACACTTTTATGCGTGACGGTTTCGATGAAGTGAGTTTCCTTTTTAATGCAAATCTCGGCACCCCACTCAGTGAGCTTTCCAAGGTGGCTTCAGGAGGAGAGCTTTCCCGATTAATGCTTGCCATAAAATCACTGATTTCAACCAGTAACTTGTTGCCTACCATCATTTTTGATGAAATTGATATTGGTATTTCAGGAGATACCGCGGGAAAAGTTGGCATTATTTTACAAAAAATGTCCCAACAAATGCAGGTAATTGCCATCACGCATTTACCGCAGATTGCCGGAATGAGCAATGAACATTTTCGGGTGTATAAATTTAAGGATACAGGCAAAACTTACTCATCCATCAAGAAATTAAATGCTGCGGAACGCATTGATGAGATTGCAATGATGATTAGTGGAGATGCTGATTTAAAAGCCGCCCGCGAAACTGCAAAAGCATTGCTGCAAAACATTTGAATTGAATAATTGTTTTTTGCCTTAAACTGCGGTGCTGCCGCTCTAATAACTGATTATGGGATACAATTTACTTAAAGGAAAAAAAGGGGTCATTTTCGGGGCCTTAAACGAACAGTCTATAGCCTGGAAAGTGGCCGAACGCGCACATGAAGAAGGGGCACAACTGGTTTTAACCAATACTGCTGTGGCCCTGCGTTTGGGCGAGTTGGACAGTCTTGCGAAGAGAACAAACTCACTTATGGTAGCTGCCGATGCTACCAGCCTGAGCGACCTCGAAAACCTTTTCGATAAAGCCCTGGAACATTTCGGTGGCCCAATTGATTTTGTGCTGCATTCCATCGGAATGTCGCCCAACGTGCGCAAAAAATTACCCTACGACGATATCAACTATGATTTCTTTTCGAAAACCCTGGATATATCTGCGCTTTCATTTCATAAGATGATCCAGGTTGCCAAAAAGAAAGATGCCATAAGGGAATGGGGCAGTATAGTTGCTTTATCGTATATTGCTGCTCAGCGTACCTTATTTGAGTACAACGACATGGCCGATGCCAAAGCCATACTCGAAAGTATTGCCCGAAGCTTCGGTTATATTTATGGACGTGAAAAGCATGTGCGCATCAATACCATATCACAATCGCCTACACCAACCACCGCCGGACAGGGAGTGAAGGGCTTTTCAGCGTTGATGGATTTTACTGAGCGTATGTCGCCTCTGGGGAATGCTACTGCTGACGAATGTGCAGATTATGCCATTACCTTATTTTCAGATCTCACACGCAAGGTAACCATGCAAAACCTGTTTAATGATGGTGGATTCAGCAGTATGGGTATGAGCTCAAGGGCCATGATGCAATACAATAAAAGTCTCGAATGCAAGGATTGCCAGGAAAATCCGCTCAACCATCCGGAAAATTTTTAAGATTTCTTTTCAGACGGATTTAATGTTATGGTGTAGTGGTGTACTATACCTGCTTTCTTTTCAACTGGCCTGGAAGCGGAAGTTGTTGTATACTGAATGCTCGTTGCATGCCTTACGGGTAATCGGAACCTTACCGAAGTGCGCATATTGCTGCGTACCTTCATGCCCCGGTTGTGTGCAGGCTCGTATTGCAGCAACCGGATTACTCTGATGGCTTCCTCATCACATTTATAGCCAATACCTTTTAGTACGGTAACCTCCTCTGTCTTTCCCTGGTTCGACACCTGAAAGCTTACAAAAATATCACCTTCTATTTTCTTTTCCAATGCTTCCTCAGGATAGCGGAGATTGTCGGTAATAAATTTTCTCAATGCTTTTTGTCCACCCGGATATTGGGGCAGGGCAATAAAGTTTTTTGCTTTTTTATTTTTAGCGGCCATGTTTGGAATTAGTTATTACAAAGGTAGCATCATTCATTAGATTTGATGTAAAAATGCTGTATATTATATCATGCTGACATAATCTATATCTATGTGGACTTTTGAAGCAAAACTCCAGATTAAAATCCGGGAATCCTCATGATGTATTTTAATTTTGGCCAATTAGCCCCAAAGTTATACTTTTGCAGTGCCGTCGAAGAAGTTGAAACGGTAATGAGACGATAACAATTTTAATTCTGTAAAATATATGAGCTTTAGAATTATTGTGCTGGCCAAACAGGTTCCTGATACCCGGAATGTGGGTAAAAACGCCATGAAAGCCGATGGTACCGTAAACCGGGCAGCATTGCCGGCTATTTTTAATCCAGAAGATTTGAATGCTTTGGAGATGGCCCTGAAAATTAAAGATCAGCTTGCTGATTGCGAAGTTATCGTACTTACCATGGGGCCTTTCCGGGCTGCCGAAATCATTCGCGAAGCCATGTACCGTGGCGCCGACCGCGGATACCTGATTACCGACCGTAAGTTTGCAGGCAGCGATACCCTGGCTACATCGTATGCCATTTCGCTGGCCGTTAAAAAACTTGCCCCTTACCATCTGGTGATTTCAGGACGTCAGGCCATTGACGGGGATACCGCTCAGGTTGGGCCGCAAACTGCCGAAAAGCTACAGTTGCCTCAGATTACCTATGCTGAAGATATCATAGAGGTGGATAAAAAGCATATTGTAGTCAAGCGCAGATTGGAACATGGTACCGAGACCGTAAAGGCACCACTGCCTGTTGCCATCACAGTACACAGCTCAGCTCCCGCTTGCCGGCAACGTATAGCCAAGCTGCTTATGAAATTTAAACATGCGCGCACCGTTACCGAGCTTCAGGATGAAACCAAGGATTATACCGAGCTTTATACCCAGCGTCCCTATTTACAGATAGATGAGTGGACAGCAGATGATCTTCATGCCGATGTTGGCATGCTTGGCTTGTCAGGCTCACCCACCAAGGTGAAAAAGATAGAAAATGTGGTATTTGCCCACAAAGATTCTAAAGTTATTTCAGCCGCGGATGAAGATATCGAAAATTTAATGAAAGAGCTGATGGCAAGCCATGTTATCGGATAATGTATAACCACTTAATGCCTGTAAACGTGAACAACATATTTGTATATTGCGAGGTTACCGACGATAAAACCATCGCTGATGTAAGTCTCGAACTGCTGTCAAAAGGCCGTAAGCTGGCCAACGATCTTGGTGTAAAACTCGAAGCCATAGTTATTGGCAATGAACTCGCCGGTGTGGAAAAAGAACTTTACACTTACGGTGTTGATGTTATCCATATGGCCGAAGATGACCGGCTGTATCCATACACTACTTTGCCGCATACAGCCCTGGTATTGAATATATTCAATGCTGAAAAACCTGAAATTGCCCTGTTTGGAGCCACCTCTATTGGTCGCGATATAGCCCCACGTATAGCTTCGGCCATGCGGTGTGGCTTAACAGCCGATTGTACCAGCCTTGAGATTGGCGATCATTTTGAGAATAAAACACAGACGGAATACAAGAACCTGCTTTATCAGATCCGGCCTGCTTTTGGAGGAAACATCATTGCCACCATCATCAATCCTGAAACACGTCCTCAAATGGCTACTGTGCGGGAAGGCGTGATGAAAAAGGAAATCTATGATGCCAAATTCAAAGGCAAAGTAAAAAAGATAGCGGTAAATTCAGTGCTCAAAGATGAGGATTTTTGTGTGCAAATCATTGATCGGCACATAGAAGCCAGTAAAATTAACATAAAGAATGCTCAGGTAATCATTGCCGGAGGTTATGGTGTGGGTTCACGTGAGAATTTCCAATTGCTTTACGAGCTGGCCGATGTGCTTGGCGCACAGGTTGGAGCATCGCGTGCTGCCGTGGACGCCGGGTTTTCAGAACATGAACGCCAGATTGGACAGACAGGAATTACAGTAAGACCTAAGCTTTACATTGCCTGTGGTATTTCAGGGGCTGTGCAGCACCGGGCAGGAATGGACCAGTCGGCTCAGATTATCTCGATTAACTCAGACATTAATGCGCCAATCAATCAAATCGCTGATTATGCCATAATTGGCAACATTACCGATGTAATACCCAAGATGATTAAGTATTACAAGGCAAACTCTAAATAGCACTTCATCTGGTTTAAACTTCAATCAATCAATTAAAATGGCTAACTTTTATAACGACAACCCCAATCTTAAATTTCACCTTGACCATCCATTGATGGAGAAAATAGTCAGGCTGAAAGAGCGTAATTATACCGAAAAAGAAAAGCATGATTTTGCTGCCCTTGATCTTGAAGATGCCCTTGATAGCTACGATAAAGTACTGGAGATTGTTGGTGAAATTTCCGGTGAAATCATTGCCCCCAATGCAGAAAGTGTTGACCATGAAGGACCTCAGTTGGTCGACAATGAGGTTATTTATGCACGCGGTACCAGCGAAAACTATGATGCCCTGGTAAAATCAGGTATGATCGGTATGTCGTTGCCCAGAGAATATGGTGGATTAAACTTCCCCATGGTACCATACGTAATGGCTGCAGAAATTGTTTCACGTGCTGATGCCGGCTTTGCCAATATCTGGGGATTGCAGGATTGTGCTGAAACCATTCATGAGTTTGGATCGGAAGAAATAAAGGATGAATATCTGCCCCGTTTTAACAAGGGTGCCACCGCCGCCATGGATCTTACCGAACCCGATGCCGGCTCCGATTTACAAGCCGTTCAGCTTAAAGCTACCCTGGACCCGCAATCCGGTATCTGGTATCTGAATGGAGTAAAACGCTTTATTACCAATGGTGATGCCGATATATCCCTGGTACTTGCCCGTTCAGAACCCAATACCTCCGATGCCCGGGGCTTGTCGCTTTTTGTTTACGACCGTACCCAGAAAGCAGTTAAAATCAGGCGGATAGAGAATAAACTAGGCATTAAAGGCTCACCTACCTGTGAGCTGGTTTTTAAAAATGCGCCGGCAAAGCTAATCGGGGATACCCGCATGGGATTGATTAAATATGTGATGTCGCTCATGAACTCTGCCCGGCTTGGTGTTGGAGCACAGTCAGTAGGTCTGGCTGAAGCTGCCTGGCGCGAAGCCCTTAAATATGCCCAGGAACGTGAACAATTTGGTAAAGCCATCATTCAGTATCCTGCTGTTTATGAGATGATTACCAATATGCAGGTGAAAACAGATGCCATTCGCACCCTGCTTTATGAAACGGCCAGGTTTGTAGATGTATACAAGGCCTATACCTACGCAGGAAAGGAGCGCAAGCTTGAACCTGCTGAAAGAGAGGAATTTAAATACTATACGAGGATGGCCGATGTCTTTACTCCGCTTTTAAAGCTTTTTTCGAGTGAATATTGCAATCAGATTGCCTATGATGCCATTCAAATTCACGGTGGCACCGGTTATATGAAAGATTTTCCCGTTGAGCGCATCTGGCGCGATGCCCGCATCACCACCATTTATGAAGGTACTTCGCAATTGCAGGTAGTAGCTGCCATTCGCGGGGTAGGCAATGGCCTCTACCTTAAAGCCATGCAGACTTACCATGAAACGGCTGTAAAGCCCGAGCTACAATACCTGAAATCAGTGCTGGAAAAAATGACCGACCAATATGCAAAGACAGTGATAAAAGTGAATGAGTTTGAAGACAATGAATACCTTGACTACCACGCCAGGCGACTGGTTGAAATGGCAGGCAACGTTATAATGGGGTATCTTTTATTGATTGATGCCAACCGCAACAACGACTACACCAAGTCTGCCGACATTTTCATCCGCATCGCCCGGGCTGAAAATATAGCCAAAGTTGGCTACATCAACCAGAGTCATCCCAAAGACCTGGGCACTTACAAACAAGTGTAAATCATGGGATAATCCTTAATCACTACTTGCAAGGCCGGAAGCTAAACCTTCCGGCCTTTATTGTTTAACGGATGTCTCGAAGAAGACAATATCATAGATTTTAAACTTTTCAATACGGATGGCACTTAAATATATCGTACCTTTAACTGGTCATTTTAGTTCATTTTTGGTCTGACTAAAGAAAAATTATGAAGAAATTATTCCTTTTTATCGCAGTTTGTGGTGTATTGTCATTATGTGCACAAACTTCCACCTATCATCCTTTCCCTGAGGGCAATGCCTTCTGGAATGTTAGTTACACGCAAACAATGTGTCCCCTTGGCGGAGATGCCTGCGAAAATTTTTCGATTACCATGACGGGGGATACCATGATCAATGGTTTGGTATATCACAAACTGTTTACACCCTATGTGTATGCTGATATTAGCGGGGGTTGCACTCAGGTGCACTTTCATTGATATAAGGGGGCCATCCGTCAGGATATCCCCAACAAAAAAGTGTATTATTTCCCACCCGCCGATTTTACTGTTGAGCAGTTATTGTACGATTTTACAATGGAAGTGGGTGATACTGTGAAAGGATACCTTTCCGGTGGATGGCTGGAAGACAATGTGGTGGTATCCATTGATTCTGTAATCGTGGGCCAGAATTTCCATAAAAGATGGCTGGTTAATCCCTGTTACGGTATTTATCTTATAGAAGGTGTGGGTTGCAGCTACGGCCTGCTGGAATTTTTGCCCGGCTGTCAGACAGATATGCCGGTATTGGCCATAGAATGCTTTCAATATCAGGGTGAAACTTTATATCCCACACACATAAGCAATTGCAGTGTTATTACCAGCATACCTGAAAATGAATTTCTGAACAATATTCAGATTTACCCCAATCCGGCCAGGGGTTCATTTATGGTCAGCTTAGCTCACCCGGCCGGTATAAAGGAGATTAGGATTACCAATGCAATTGGCCATATGGTTTGGCAAAAACAAATCATCAGCCAGTCCCGGGTAACCATCGACAACCTTTCAGGCGGAGTGTACGTACTCACCGTTATTGACCAAAATAACCAGGGGGTTAGCAAAAAAATAGTGTTGACTCCATAAATTATAGGGGAGCAGTGTTTGCATTTATAACCAACTGATGGGGAATGATATTTTTTATGTTTTAACCACAGACCTGGTTAAAGCAGATTTTCATCCCTGGAGAAATCCACTGTCACAAGTATGCCCGTGCACCTTAGTATTTTAAAGTCTCAGTAGTCCGCGTTAAAATATCTTGGGATACTTTCCCGGATTGTAATCATGCATAATATTATATACGGCATCAAAAACATCTTCGGCATTGGGATTGGAGAAGTAATCACCATCGGTGCTGTATGCTGCGCGGTGTGCTTTGCCGGTAACTGTGCGGGGTGGTGCATCCAGATAGAGGTAGCCATTTTGTTCTTCCATTACTTTTTGCATCATATAGGCCGTGGCACCTCCGGGAACATCTTCATCGAAAAATACAATTTTATTGGTTTTTTTCAGTGACTCCACAATGGTATTGTCTATATCAAAAGGTAGCAGTGATTGAACATCAATCAGTTCACAGGAGATATTAAAAGCTTTAAGCTGTTCTACTGCATCCAGGGCAATGCGCACACAGGAACCATAAGTTACCAATGTAATATCGCTGCCTTCAATCAGGGTTTCGGGATAACCGGGCAACAGTCTGAATTCCCCAATATTTTCGGGTCTGGGTTCTCTTAGTCTGTATGCATTTAATGGCTCAATGACCAGTGCAGGCTCATCTCCGGCCATCAGGGTATTGTAAAAACCTGCGGCTCGTGTCATATCACGTGGAACCAGTACATGTACTCCACGTATTGAATTGATAACCATGCTTAAAGGTGATCCTGAATGCCAAATGCCTTCCAGACGGTGCCCGCGTGTGCTGATGATTAATGGTGCTTTTTGTCCACCTTTGGTACGATATTGAAGTGTGGCCAGATCGTCGCTGATAACCTGAAGTCCGTATAACAAATAATCGAAATACTGGATTTCGGCCAGTGGCCTTAAGCCGCGCATGGCCATGCCGATGCCTTGCCCAATAATGGTGGCTTCACGAATTCCGGTATCAAATATCCGGTTTTTGCCATACTTTTCCTGTAAACCTTCATACGTTTGATTAACTCCACCGATTTTCCCAACATCTTCCCCAAAAATTACCAGATTTGGATAATTATTCATGAGATAATCGAAGTTGTCGCGAATTATCTCGCGGCCGGGCACCATTTCCGGTTTTTCTTTATACCTTGGGGCAACCTGCTTAAGGTTCGCCAGTCGTTTTTCGGAATGGCTATACAAATAAGAGCTGTAACGGTCTGCACTATCCAGCATAACATTTTCAAGCCAGTTGGTAACATTCACTTTTAGAGAATTTTCGGGATTGCTGCATGAATCACAGATCAGCCGAAGTACCTTACGGGCAGCGGAGATTACATCTTTTCGGATGGGATCGGCTATCATGCGCAGATCTTCTTTTAATGACTCGATTTTCTGGGTTTTGGCACAATTGCAGGTGCTTACATTTGCCATGCTGATAAAGTCATCCCGCATTTGTTTAATGGGATTGCTGTAATTATTCCAGGCTCTTTTGCGTGCCTGTTTTACTTTATCTATGGCTTCTTTTTCAATTTGATCCAGTGTTTTCTCGTCTGCGATATTTTCAGCTAAGATCCAGGCTCGCATACGGGTTATTCCGTCATGATCCACTTCCCATTCAAGTCTTTCTGCAGATTTATAGCGTTCGTGCGAACCACTGGTGGAGTGTCCCTGGGGTTGTGTGAGTTCGGTAATGTGGAATAATACCGGTATATGTTCTTCGCGGCAGCGTTTTACACCTTCACGGTATGTTTTTACCAGTTCAGGATAATCCCAGCCTTTAACGGTGTAAATGAGGTAGCCCGGCTTATCATTGGTTTGCGCAAATCCGGCGAGTGCTTCTGAAATGCTTTGTTTGGTGGTTTGATATTTATTGGGCACAGATATTCCCCAGCCATCGTCCCACACTGAAATGGCCATGGGTACCTGAAGTACGCCGGCTGCATTGATGGTTTCAAAAAAATGACCCTCACTGGTAGAAGCATCGCCAATGGTTCCAAAAGCCACCTCATTTCCATTGTTGGAGAAGCCTTCGGCATAAACTTTATTGCCGGCTGTTCTGAAAAGCTTTGAAGCAAGCGCAAGACCAAGCAGACGCGGCATTTGGCCGGCAGTGGGGGAGATGTCAGCCGAACTGTTTTTAACAGCAGTTAAATCCTTAAAGTGGCCATCAGCATCCAGGGTTCGGGTGGCAAAATGATTATTCATTACCCTGCCGGCTGTTCCGGGGTTTATCCGGGTGTCGGTGTCTCCATATATCTGAGCGAAAAATTCTTCTAATGTCATCATGCCCGCAGCAAGCATAAAGGTTTGATCCCTGTAATAGCCTGATCTCCAGTCGCCGGGTTCAAATGCCCTTGCCATGGCAAGCTGGGGAATTTCCTTACCATCACCAAATATGCCAAATTTTCCCTTACCGGTAAGCACCTCACGGCGACCCATAAGACTTGCCTGCCGGCTTTCATGGGCAATGCGGTAATCATTTAGTATTTCTTCGGCAGACAGAATAGCTGTTGATTCAGATTTCATTTTTCGGGATAGAATTTTTGTTGTCATTGTCGTTATTTGATATTAATCGTCGTGTTGTAGTTTTCTTAACAAATATCGGCAATATTGGTTCAGACAATACAATTACGGAGATTTTTTAATTTGTTGTTTTTTCCAGGCTTCACCGCAGGTTTGGATGCGCTCTGCAATCTGCATGGCCGATACACTATTAAACCAGTGTGGTGAAATACCGCAAAATTTGAGCAGATCATCCACCTCCTCATCTGAATAACATCCAAAACGTATGCTCAATACTTCGGGTGAAATTACCTGTAGAAAGCGGTTTCGCATGGCTATATTATTGTAAATGGCTTCCATCTTTCGGAGTTCACGGGCTTCTTTTGAATATTTATTGTATAAAAAGCTGATTGGGCCTCCTATAATTAATGGGCCGGTTACCGGAGGTGTTTGCAGCCGGCTGAAATATTTTTCTTCAACCGATGGAGTAGAAATAAATTCCTGTCTTAATGATTCATAGGTGAGCGGATAAGGCGTAATTTCAGCCGTTTTCAAAAATATGGTGTCGGGCATCAGCGTAATGTTGAGCTGGTAAGAGGTAGATTCAAGAAAACGCGGAATTTGTTTCTTAAAAGATTTAAAACCTACCATACTTACTTCAAGGGTGTCGGCAGTAGCCATGATGATGCTGTATTGACCCTCTCTATCTGTATAGGTGCCGTAAAGCCGGTTTTTATTTTTAATGTTGGCTCCCGATAGGGCCTTACCCTGAATATCAAAAATGCCACCGCGAATCATTACCCAGTTCTGAGCTGTGGAGAGCTGGAAAAGCATCATAAACAGCAGGAAAACCAGGGAGTTCTTAAATAGCATATCATCCGGTATGGGTTGGTAAAAGTGTGCCAAATTCATTAACGCATATGTTAAATGCTGTTAATTATTCGGATTAATTGTTAATCAGTTACATGTTAGGTTCCGTAATATTTATTTGAACAAACTGTATTGATAATGGTTTATTTGCCAACTTATTGTCAATACAAAATTCAAAACAACAACAAGAACACTCAAACAATGAAAAAATCAATGAAATTATTAGGCTTTGTAGCATTAACAGCCCTCGCCGTATCATGTAATAATCCCAAAGGCGATCGTGCAGCTATATCCGAAAGTCAGGAAGTTACATTAACCAGTGGAGATGTTAATGCAGTGGTTGACGTGGACAAGTCAACCATATCATGGGAAGGTTCAAAACCTACAGGCAAACATCATGGTACCATCGACTTAAAAGAAGGCAAGCTGATACTGATGGATGGTAAACTTGCCGGAGGAAAATTCGTAATTGACATGACTTCAATTACAAATGAAGACCTGACCGATCCTGAGCAGAATCAAAAACTGGTTAACCATCTTAAATCTGAAGATTTCTTTCACGTAGAGAAGCATCCGGTTTCCACTTTTGAGATTACAGCGGTTACACCCGTAGAAAATGGTGGAGCAAATGATTATAATGTTACCGGAAATCTCACCATGAAAGATATTTCAAAGAGCGTTACTTTCCCGGCTACCATTGAAGTTACAGACGACAGCGTGAATGCAAAAACACCTCCCTTTATTATTGACCGTAGCCACTGGAATGTACAATTTGGCTCAAGAACCTTCTTTAAAGATTTGCAGGATAAATTCATTAACGATGAAATTACACTGACCATACATCTGGTAGCGAACAATTAAGAGAAGTCCAGACTAAAAAGTGAAAGCCGGGAGCAGTGTATAAACTGCTCCCGGCTTTTTTAAGTGTGCCGTGCATGGTTACTAACTTGACGGTGCAAGTCC
>SWCE01000619.1_pt1 | contig 113134 bp, 107 predicted proteins | sample 4690061 | NCBI WGS metagenome assembly SWCE01 (sample SAMN10267279, study PRJNA491770) | bioreactor metagenome | isolation source: DHS bioreactor inoculated with subseafloor sediment | place: Japan: off Shimokita Peninsula | collected 2012-10 | reverse complement strand
ACGCTTCCCTTCCTTCAATATATCATATTGTCAAAGAACAATTCGCTATTTGGCGAATTTCGCCCCTGTTTCCAAGGACTAGCGACGACTTTAGTGTTTGCCCCGAAGAGCTTGGTCACGTCCAGTTGTCTGGTAGAACCGACTGGCGCTGGCACCGCGTTGTCCGCAGCGCCGCCGTCGATGGAGGGGGTTATACGCAGGGCCCCATTCCGAGTCAACAACCTTTGTCAAAAAAGATTCACACAGGCAGGAACCGCAAAAAAACGGCCGATTTCCGGGACCTAATAACGATGCACGACGCGGCTTCCGTCTGCTCAACGGTAAAATCCCGGAAGTTTTTTTGCGTATTCCAGGCAATGATGTCGGTTTACCCCTGTCCGTCGGACCGAAACCGGATTTGGGGCATGCGCGGACCGTTGTTCACAGCGACCAGAAACGGGCAGCAAAAGGCCCCTTTTATATAAAGAGGCCTTCTTTGACGCCTCCGCCCCAGATTGGCCTGATTGTTCGAAAATAAGACCCTCAGGCATATGAAGCTGACAACAAAGACATCTTTACCCGTGCTGCAGATTGACGGATAGCCAACAAATCGGCATTTTTCGCCTGCACCTGTAAAACCCGTTTGGATGCGCATGACGATCGTTCGACATGTCTTCATGCGACTGCGAGGAACCTGAGCCGCGAAATGCATTTTGGCCCTTTTCATACGCACCACCATTCGACGGTCGATCTCGGTGATATCCCGCCCCTCGTCGTCTATGACGAACGGCAGATCCTGCCGGACCGGAAAAACGTCTCACTCCGCTGGCTGACCGGATCGGTGCTGACGGGTATTACGTCCCTCGTGCTGATGGGGGGCGCCCTGTTTGCCGCCCTCGACGGACAATACAGCGTCACCGCTGCTCCCAACCCGGACCAGTATGCAGGCAATGCCCAGTTCTCGCCGCCATCGGATGGACCGGGCGCCAAGGGCGACAGGGTGATACGCACCGCAGAGGAATACGCCAACCGGCAGGTCATCCCCGTCAATGTGGTTACGCGCGACGGAGAACGGGAGCACATTCGGGTTCGGCCCTATGTGTTGATCAGCTCCAGCCTGGCGACCCGGAAGAATTCCGAACTCACGGACGCGATCCCCCCATTCAACCCGCTCGACATGTTTTCCGATGTCCAGGTGGAACCGAAAAGACTGGCAACGGAATCGATATTTTCCAATGCCGACTACGGCGCGAAGGTCGAAGGCGAAGTCAGCATCAGCCTGAGATCATTCCCCGAGGACAGTTCGTCGATCGACCTGGACGAGACACCGGACGAATCCGAAGTCGAAAAAAGCGTCCGCCAGACAGCCCGGTTCCTCGCGGACAGTACGGTGGAAACGGCGGCAAAGTCGATCGTCGATCCGGGCCGTTTCGATTTCAATCTGGCCCGCCAGCCCGAATACGCCCGACTGGCGGTGCGGATCACGCCGGAAAACGTCTCCTTCATTTCGAAACGCGACGACGAAACCCGGTATGCCGGAATGGACGAGAAGATCGTCCCCATCTCCGAAGACAGCGCGATCGCGGATGTCCTGGCGGATAATGATGCGACCCCGGAAGAGGCGGAGCTGATCCAGAACGCCTTCGTCAACACCTACAGCATTGACGAACTGGTCGCCGGCCAACGGCTTCGCATTGCCTATGCGCCGAGCCCGAAGACCGGCCGCATGCGCCCGGAGCGCATCAGCCTCTATTCCGATACGGTTCACAAGGCGACCGTCGCCCGTTCCGATACGGGTGCCTACGTCAAGGCAAAGGCGCCGACGACCTTCCTGGCCGACGCCTTCGCAGAGGCCGATCGCATTTCTTATGGCGGACCGACGCCTGCGATCTATGACAGCATCTACCAGACAGCGCTGGAGCAGGATATGCCCGAGCCGCTGATCGAGGAACTGATCCGGGTCTTCTCCTTCGACGTCGATTTCAATTCCAGAGTCCAGCCCGGGGACTCCATCGAAGTCTTCTACGCCGACACGGACAAGGACACCGACAACCCGCCTGAAGTCCTCTATGCCTCACTCGACACGGGCTCCACGAAACGGCGTTTTTACCGGTTCCGCACCCCGGATGACGGCATGATCGATTATTATGATTCCAACGGTCAGAGCGCTCAGAAATTCCTGATGCGCAAACCCGTACCGGAAGGTCGGTTCCGGTCCGGCTTCGGCATGCGCAAACACCCGATCCACGGTTATTCCAAGATGCATACCGGCGTAGACTGGGCCGCCCAGCGCGGCACGCCGATCATGGCGGCCGGCAACGGCACGGTGATCAAGGCCGGCTGGAGTTCGGGCTACGGCCGCCGGACCGAGATCCGCCATGCCAACGGTTATATCACGACCTACAATCACCAGTCCGGTTTCGCCAAGGGCATTCACGAAGGCGTCCAGGTGCGCCAGGGCCAGATCATCGGCTATGTGGGGTCCACCGGCCTGTCGACCGGTCCGCACCTGCACTATGAGGTCAAGGTCAACGAGCGCTACGTGGATCCGATGCGAATCCGCCTGCCGCGTGGCCGCGTGCTCGAAGGCGAGATGCTTGCGCAATTCGAAACCGAGCGCCTGCGGATCGATGCGTTGCTGGATCAGGCAAGGCGCCCCTCCAGGGTCGCCTCCGCGGTTCAATAAGGTTTGAAAACTCCGCGCCGCCGAAAGAATACGCTTTGGATATAAAAAAAGCCGGCAAACATGGCCGGCTTTTTTCGTTTTTAGCGAAGTGATCAGGCCGCGGCAGCGGAACTGTCCCGGGTGGAAAAGACCAGCCGGTCTCCCCCGCCCGTCGCTTCGACCGTCTGCCCGTCGACGATCTCGCCGGCCAGCAGTTTTTCCGCCAGCGGATCCTGGACTTCCTTCTGGATCACCCGCTTCAGCGGCCGGGCACCATAAGCCGGATCGTAGCCTTTCTGGGCAAGCCAGGCGAGCGCGCCGTCGTCCAGTTCCAGGGTGATCTTGCGATCGGCCAGAAGGCCGCGCAGCCGCTCCAGCTGGATTGCGACGATGTCTGCCATCTGCGAGCGCTGCAGGCGATGGAACAGAACGATCTCGTCAAGACGGTTCAGGAACTCGGGGCGGAAATGCGCCCGCACCGCGCCCATCACCTGATCCCGGACCGCATCGGAGTCCTCGCCTTCCGGCTGGCTGACCAGGAATTCCGCACCCAGGTTCGACGTCATGATGATCAGCGTGTTGCGGAAGTCCACGGTCCGGCCCTGACCATCGGTCAGACGGCCATCGTCAAGCACCTGCAGCAGCACGTTGAAAACGTCGCCATGAGCCTTTTCGACCTCGTCGAAGAGGACCACCTGATACGGCCTGCGGCGGACGGCTTCCGTCAAAACGCCGCCTTCCTCATAACCGACATAACCGGGAGGAGCCCCGATCAGCCGGGCCACGGAATGCTTTTCCATGAACTCCGACATGTCGATACGCACCATCGCGCTGTCATCGTCGAACAGGAAGCTTGCCAGCGCCTTCGTCAGTTCGGTCTTGCCGACCCCGGTCGGGCCGAGGAACATGAACGACCCGATCGGCCGGTTGGGATCCTGCAGCCCGGCCCGGGCCCTGCGGACCGCGGTCGACACCGCATGGATGGCCTCGGCCTGGCCGACCACGCGGTTGGCCAGAACGTCCTCCATCCGGAGCAGCTTTTCCCGCTCGCCTTCCAGCATCTTGTCGACCGGAATGCCGGTCCACTTGGAGACGACCTGGGCGATGTGGGTCGGTGCGACCGCCTCATCGACCATGGCGTCGCTGTCATCGGCCGCCTCGGCTTCCGTCAGCTTGCGCTCCAGGTCCGGGATCACGCCGTAGGCAAGCTCGCCGGCCTTCGCCAGATCGCCGCGCCGCTGCGCGATTTCCAGATCGATCCGTGCCTGGTCTAGCTGTTCCTTGATCTTCTGCTCAAGATTCAGCTTTTCCTTTTCCCCCTGCCAGCGGCGGGTCATGGCGTCGGATTCCTCTTCCAGGTTGGACAGCTCCTTTTCGAGCTTTTCCAGCCTGTCCTTGGCCGCCTTGTCGTCTTCCTTCTTCAGCGCCTCGCGTTCGATCTTGAGCTGGATGATCCGGCGATCGAGCTCGTCCAGTTCTTCCGGCTTGGAATCGACCTGCATGCGCAGCCGGCTTGCGGCCTCGTCCACAAGGTCGATGGCCTTGTCCGGCAGGAACCGGTCCGTGATGTACCGGTTCGACATGGTCGCGGCCGCGACGATCGCCGAATCGGTGATCCGGACGCCGTGATGCAGCTCGTATTTTTCCTTGATACCGCGCAGGATGGAGATCGTGTCCTCCACCGTCGGTTCGCTGACGAAAACCGGCTGGAACCGGCGGGCAAGGGCCGCATCCTTTTCCACGTGCTTGCGGAATTCGTCGAGCGTGGTCGCGCCCACGCAGTGGAGCTCGCCGCGCGCAAGGGCCGGCTTCAGCAGGTTGGAAGCGTCCATCGCACCGTCCGCCTTGCCGGCACCCACCAGCGTATGCATCTCGTCGATAAACAGGATGATACCGCCGGCAGCCGACTCGACTTCCGAGAGGATCGCCTTCAGACGTTCTTCGAATTCACCGCGATACTTCGCGCCCGCAATAAGCGCACCCATGTCCAGGGCCAGCAATCGCTTTTCCTTCAGGGATTCGGGCACGTCGCCATTGACGATCCGCAACGCCAGGCCTTCCGCGATGGCGGTCTTGCCCACGCCGGGCTCGCCGATCAGCACAGGGTTGTTCTTGGTGCGTCGCGACAGAACCTGGATGGTCCGGCGGATTTCCTCGTCCCGACCGATGACCGGATCGAGTTTGCCGTCGCGCGCCACCTGGGTCAGGTCCCGGGCATATTTCTTCAGGGCGTCGTACTGGTTTTCGGCCGTCGCGCTGTCCGCGGTCCGCCCCTGACGAAGCGTGTTGATCGCCTCGTTCAGGCTGTTGGGCGTCACACCGGCGTTTTTCAGAAGCTTGCCGGCCTCGCTGTCCGCATCCATGGCCAACGCCAGCAACAGACGCTCGACGGTCACGAAGCTGTCACCGGCCTTTTCCGCGATTTTTTCAGCCTGGTCGAAGATACGGGCCGTGGCGGGCGCCAGATAGAGCTGACCGCTGCCGCCGGACACCTTCGGCATTTTCTCAAGAAGACGCTCGACCTCGGCCTGGGCAAGCTTCGCCTGGCCGCCGGCACGTTCGATCAGGCCGCTGGCCATCCCTTCCGGGTCGTCCAGCAGAACCTTGAGAACATGTTCCGGGGTGAATTGCTGATGGCCCTGGCCAAGAGCATAGGTCTGAGCCGACTGTACTAAACCCCGCGCCCGCTCAGTGTATTTTTCGAAATTCATACTTTCCCTCCTTGCCATCGGAACCACCCGAAGCATGGCCGATGATTTCGGAATGCAGATCCTGCCGTCAGGCATCTGCGCGGTCTCGTTGAGCCCCGCTCCTCCGATATAGTGTTGCAAAATGACAACAAAAGAGGGGGCCGCCGAAATTTTGCATCAGGACAGGACAAAAGAAAACGGCGCCCTCAAGGACGCCGTTTATATCTTTCAGCTTGATCGGGGCTGACCTTATTCGCCGGCCGCAACGACCTCTGCATCGGAGCTTTCTTCCGCCGGCTTGGCCTTGCGCGGCCGCGGAGCCCGACGGGCTCTCGGCTTGGGCGCCTCATCATCATCGCTCGAACCGGCAGCTTCTTCCGAAGCCGCATTGGCTTCGGCAGTCGTTTCAGCCGTCTCGGACTTGGCTCCGCGTCCGCGCGTGCCGCGTGTGCGCCGACGGGGTTTGGCGTCCTCGCCATTTTCCGAACCGGCTTCGGGTGCATGACCGTTGACCTGACCGGATGCATCGATCAGCGGCATATCCTCGATGTAGGGCTGCGGGCTGTCTTCGCCGACCATGTCGCCACCGGCGGACGCCTGGACCTGATCGCGGCGATCGGAGGAACCGGTCGTGCCGGATCCCGACGCGGCAGCTTCCTGGCCCGCATCATCTCCGTCCGAACGGTTGCTCTGTGCGGCAGGCTGCAGATGCGCCTGGGCCGCAGCAACGATCCGCAGATAGTGCTCCGCATGCTGGAAATAGTTTTCAGACATGATCCGGTCGCCGGAAGCCTGTGCATCCCGGGCGAGCTGCTGGTACTTTTCTGCGATATGCAGTGCAGTTCCGCGGATCTTTACGTCCGGGCCATTCGATTCATAGCTCCGGCTTAACGGATTCGGCCCTTTGCGGCCACGCCCACGCATGCGCTTGTTGTTTTGATTTCCTGGTCTCATCCTGCCGTTTTCTCTTAAAGAACGGCGGCCTGCTTATCGCCGGCCCATCATCGGAATTCTATAATACCGATACGAAATAAATGCCGAAACCAACCGTGAGGGTCAGCGCCTGTCATTTGAAACGACCGCACAAGTTCTGTCCTACCGGTCAGCAACCGATGCACTCGCTGGTTTCTGCGACAGTCCGAAAGTCCGGGTCATCCCTTGTGCAACGAATTCCATAACGCAAAAGCGTCTGTCCCCACGTTGCCGGATGGGCGTGCTCCGCAATTTGCTGATCACTTATTCCGGTCTCGGCGAGGTGAACCTAACCGTTTCCGTCCGGATTTCCAAGCGGTTTTTCTCCATAGGCTTAAAACGCCTGCTTTTTGTATCGCCTTGCAACAAGAACCCGGTCGTTTCCGCCAAGATCCTGAATGATTTCAATAGCAAAAAACCCGTAGTCGCCGAGAAGCGCCGCAACGGCGTCCGCCTGGTCAAAGCCGATTTCAAGGGCGATTCGCCCGTTGACGTTAAGGCAGCTTCGGGCTTGCGCGATGATGGAACGATAGGCATCCAGACCATCGATTCCACCGTCGAGCGCCCGTCGGGGATCATGGTCCCGCACCTCCGCGCCAAGCCCCTCGACGACAGCGGATGCGATGTAAGGCGGATTGCTGATGATCCAGTCGAACCCCTGACCGAGTGCTGCGCAATAGTCCCCGCGAACGCAGAGCAAGCGGCCCGCAACACCCGCCCTTGCGGCGTTCCCCGCTGCGCACTGCAGGGCCACCTCGGAAATATCGACAGCCACGCCCAGGCCGTTTGTGCGTTCGGTTAAAAGCGCGACCGCGATCGCTCCGGTGCCGGTACCGATATCGGCAAATCGGAACCGGGTTTCCACCGGTGTCCGTTCAAGAACCGCCTCGACCAGCATCTCCGTGTCCGGCCGCGGTTCCAACGTTTCGGAATTGAGCCTGAAATCGAGGCCCCAGAATTCCCGATGCCCAAGAATACGCCCGACCGGCATGCCCGACAGCCGCTTTTCGCACAACGCCCTTGCCTTGCCGCATGCGTCTTCGGACGCCTCGTCGTCGGCACGGAGTATGGCCGTTGACACGTCCAGATCCAGGGCAGCGGCAACCAGGAGCCGCGCATCGAGATCGGCGGTTTCAAGGCCTTTATCGCGAAATCGGCCCCTGATTTCGCGAACGAGGGCGCCGATCTTCATCGTCAGACTTCTTCTGCGGCCAGCAGCGAGGCCTGGTGGTCCATGATCAGGGCGTCGATCACCTCGTCCAGCGCCTCGCCGGAAATGATCTGGTCCAGCTTGTAGAGCGTCAGACCGATCCGGTGGTCGGTCACGCGGCCTTGCGGAAAATTATAGGTTCTGATCCGCTCGGAACGGTCGCCCGACCCCACCTGAAGCCTGCGGGCCTCCGTGCGTTCGCTGGCCGCGCGTTCACGCTCCTCGTCATAGATTCGCGCCCTCAAAAGCTGCATGGCCCGGGCCTTGTTCTTGTGCTGCGACCGCTCGTCCTGAACCGCGACGACGATGCCGGTCGGCATATGGGTGATGCGAACCGCCGAATCCGTCGTGTTCACATGCTGTCCGCCGGCACCCGAGGCACGGAAAGTGTCGATGCGCAGATCGCTGTCCTGAATATCGACATCCACGTCCTCCGCCTGGGGCAGCACGGCAACCGTCGCCGCCGACGTATGGATCCGTCCGCCCGATTCGGTGGCCGGTACCCGCTGCACCCGATGGACGCCGGATTCGAACTTCAAACGCGCGAAGACGTTTTCTCCCGACACTGCCGCAATGATTTCCTTGTAGCCGCCGACCTCGCCTTCGCTGGCCGACAGGACCTCCACCTTCCAGCCGTGCAATTCCGCATAACGCTGGTACATGCGGAAAAGGTCGCCGGCAAAAAGCGCTGCCTCGTCTCCGCCGGTCCCGGCCCGGACTTCCAGGATGGCATCGTTGGAATCCGCGGCATCCTTCGGCAACAGCCCGATCCGGACATCCTGGGTCAGGGTCTCGAGATTTTCCTCAAGTTCGTCCCGCTCGGCCTCGGCAAGTTCGCGCATCTCCGGATCCGTGTCCGGATCCGCCAGCATCGCTTCCGCATCGGCCAGATCGTCCTGCGCCTTCAGATAGGTGCGGATCTTGAAAATCAGCGGTTCCAGCCCGGCATATTCCCGGGACAGTTTCACATAGGTCTGCGGGTCCGGGTTGGCGGACATCTGATGCTCGATCTCGGCGAACCGGTCCAACAATGTATCGAGCTTGTTACGCGCCAGCATGAGCGCCTGTCTCCTTCAAGGCCTCTCGGCAAGAGAGCCCGGGTGGTCGTGAAATGATCTTAGCTAAAGCGCCACGTCCATATCGGACGCAAAGCGCAACAGGAATTCGCGGATATTCGTTTCCGGATGGCCTGGCTCCAGGCGCGGCAGAAGCCGGGCCGACAACCGTCCGGCATCGAGCGAACGAAGCATCGCCTTTACCGGTCCCAGAGAGGCCGGCGACATGGATAGATCCCGGTACCCCAGACCGATGAGCGCCATGGCCTCCAGCGGACGTCCGGCGAGTTCGCCGCACAGGGTCACCGGAACATGGGCCCTGTTTGCCGCATCCACAATGGTCTTGAGCGCCCTCAGAAAAGCGAAGTTGATCGGATCGAAGCGGTCGGACACCCGTGTGTTGCCCCGGTCGACGGCACAGAAAAACTGGAACAGGTCGTTGGAGCCGACCGAGACGAAATCGACATGATGCAGGAGTTCGTCCAGTTGAAACAGGAGCGAGGGGACCTCGATCATCACCCCGAGCCGGATGTTGTCCGGAATGCCGTGATCATGGCGCCGCAGGTGCTTGATCTCACGTTCCACCAGGCTCTTCGCCTTCAGGAACTCGTCCACCTCGGCGACCATGGGAAACATCAGTTTCAGTTCGCGGCCAGCGGCCGCCTTGAGCAGCGCCCGCATCTGCGTCCGCAGCAACCCGGGCCGGTCGAGGCCGAGGCGCAGGGCGCGCCAGCCCATCGCCGGGTTTTCTTCCTGAATGGAGCGCAGATAGGGCAGCACCTTGTCGCCGCCGATATCGAGCGAGCGGAAGGTGATCGGTTTCCCGTCCGCGGCATCCAGCACCTGTTCGTATTGCGCCTGCTGCTCGCGCATGCGCGGGAACGACGAAGCGACCATGAACTGCAGCTCGGTGCGGAACAGGCCGACGCCCACCGCTCCTGCTTCCGCCAGATGCGGCAGGTCCACCAGCAGCCCGGCATTCATCTGCAGGGAGATCTCGACACCGTCCTTGGTGACGGAGGGCTTGTTGCGCAGGCGCCGGTACTGTGCCTGGCGCCGTGCCCGGAACCGGACCTTTTCGGCATAGGCGTTCTCGACATCGGTCGCCGGCCGCAGATAGACCTCGCCGGCCTCGCCGTCGACGATGATGGCGTCACCCGCATCTGCCAGGCTGACGATATCCTCCACCTGGCCGACGGTCGGAATCCCCAGTGCCCGTGCAACGATGGTCACATGGCTGGTCGGGCCGCCCTCCTCCAGAACCAGACCGCGAATCCGGTCGCGTCCGTAATCGAGCAGTTCGGCCGCCCCCATGTTGCGGGCCACGATGATCGCATCCTGCGGCAGTTCCGAGGCGAGCGGACCGTGCTGGCGCCCCATCAGCTCCCGGATCAGGCGATGAGCAAGATCGTCGAGGTCATGCAGCCGCTCGCGCAGATAAGGATCGGTCTGGCGCAGCATGCGCGCACGCATGTCGCTTTGAACCTTTTCGACGGCGGCTTCGGCCGTCAGGCCGTTGCGGATCGCCTCTTCGATCTTGCGGATCCAGCCCCGGTCGTTGGCGAACATCCGATAGGCTTCGAGCACATCCCGGTGCTCGCCAATGGCCGCCATGTCGCCGCTGGACAAAAGATCGTCGATGGACAGGCGCAGCCGGTTGATGGCCGCCTCGAGCCGGTGGCTTTCCTTGTCCGTGTCCTCGGCAATCAGGTTGGTGACCACGACCCGCGGCTCGTGCAGCACCACATGGCCAAGGCCGACACCTTCGGAAAGCGGGACACCGATCGCATGAATCGGTCGGGAGAGGTCGAGACCGGTGCCCTTCTGGGCGATCGCTTCGAGTTCGCCGGCAGCCACCATTTCGGCAATAACCATTGCCGTGGTCTGCATCGCCTCGACTTCATCCTCGAGGTAGGTCCGGTGCGATTTGTTCTGAACGACCAGGACGCCGAGCGTCCGGCCCGCACGCAGGATCGGCACGCCGAGGAAGGAATTGTATTCCTCTTCACCCGTTTCCGGGAGATAGGCAAAGCCCGGATGGGCGCGGGCGTTGGGAAGATTGAGCGGTCGGGCTTCGGCCGCGATCAGACCGACAAGGCCCTGGCCGACCCGGAGCGACGCCTGGTGAACGGCTTCGGCCTTCAGACCTTCCGTGGCATAGAGTTCCAGAACGCCGTCGGCCCGAAGGATATAGACGGAGCACACCTCGGCGACCACATTCGCCGCGATCAGGACCACAATCTTGTCGAGCCGCTCCTGCGCCGTGATCGGCTCCGCCATGACTTCGCGGAGCCTGCGGAGCAACAGGCGCGGACCGGCCAGGTTGCTGCGCATCGCCTACCCCGTCAGGTTCGCATTGTCGGCAAATGGAAGACCTCTTCGGCCCCTCTGCCTGAATCGGACCGTTCTATCCGTCCAATCCGTATAGCGAATGGAGAGTCCTGACTGCAAGTTCCGTATAGGCAGAATCGATCAGCACGGAAATCTTGATTTCCGATGTCGTGATGGCGCGGATGTTGATGCCTTTTTCCGCCAGCGCACGGAAACACTGGGCGGCGATACCCGCATGAGAGCGCATACCAATGCCGATCACGGACACTTTGACCACATCCGTGGCGCCTTCCAGATTCTGGAAACCGATGGCATCCCGGTTCTCTTCCAGAACCTTGATCGCCCGCTGGTAGTCCGTTTCAGGCACGGTGAAGGTGATGTCCGTCGTCTTTCCGTCCGGCGAGATGTTCTGGACGATCATGTCGACGTTGATGTGCGCATCGGCCAGCGGACCGAAGACGGAATGGGCAACGCCCGGTTTGTCGGCCACGTCGCGAATCGAAATCTGGGCTTCGTCTTTGGCAAAAGCGATGCCGGTCACAACTTGCTGTTCCACGAGTTCGTCCTCGTCGCAAATAAGGGTTCCAGGGGGAAGGTTGCCGATGCCGATCTGCGGCGCATCCGGGTCGTCGAAGCTGGAGCGCACGAAGGTCCGCACACCATAGACCATGGCCATTTCGACCGAGCGAACCTGCAGCACCTTTGCGCCGAGCGAAGCCATTTCCAGCATCTCCTCGAACGAGATCCGGTCGAGCCGCTTCGCCTTGGGCACGATGCGTGGATCGGTCGTATAGACCCCATCCACATCGGTGTAGATATCGCAGCGGTCGGCCTTGATCGCGGCCGCAATCGCCACCGCGCTGGTATCGGACCCGCCGCGGCCCAGCGTCGAGATCCGGTTGTCCGGGGATATCCCCTGGAAACCGGCGCAAACAGCCACCTGGCCCTGGGAAATCCGCTCGATCAGCAGGCTGCCGTCGATATCGGTGATCCGGGCCGCCCCATGACTCGTGTCGGTCTTGATCGGCACCTGCCAGCCCTGCCAGGACCGGGCATTGACGCCCATGTCCTGTAGCACGATTGCCAGGAGGCCCGAGGTCACCTGTTCGCCGGAAGCGACGACGGCGTCATACTCCCGGGCGTCGTGAAGGGGGGATGCTTCCCGGCAGAAGTCCACCAGCTTGTTTGTCTGGCCGGCCATGGCGGAGACGACCACCGCCACCTCGTGCCCGGCATCGACTTCCCGTTTCACATGTCGGGCCACATTTCGAATGCGGTCCAGGTCGGCAACCGAGGTGCCGCCAAATTTCATTACCAGTCGCGCCATTGTGGTCGTAGTCTTTTCATGAAAGGAACGAGAGCGCTGACCGCGCCCGGCGGATCGGGCGCCATCCATACAGGCAGAGGTCTTTCGCCGCAACAGGGCGTCTTGACAAAACCTGTCCGAGCTTCAAGTTCTCGCCCGGATATTATGACAGTCAGGCAGTGCCCTGAGGAAAGGAACCGACATGAGTGACGCGACCACCCGGAACGCAGGCACCGTCGATGAGGCGGAAGTCGCCCGCTTTTCCGCTATGGCGGCCGAGTGGTGGGACCCGACCGGCAAGTTCCGCCCCCTGCACAAGTTCAGTCCGGTCCGCCTCGCCTACATCAAGGAGATGGTCTGCGAGAAATTCGGCCGGGATCCGAAATCGCCTGCGGCCTTCAAGGGTTTGCGCTTCCTCGACATCGGTTGCGGCGGCGGGCTCCTGTGCGAACCCATGGCCCGCCTCGGCGCCGAAGTCATTGGCGCCGATCCCTCAACCACGAACATCGAAGTCGCGAAACTGCATATGCAGAGTTCCGGCCTCGACATCGATTACCGGGCGCAGACCGCGGAGGAGCTCGCGGCGGCCGGCGAGACCTTCGATGTCGTCCTGAACATGGAAGTCGTCGAACATGTCGCCGATGCGTCCCTGTTCCTGAGCGAGACGGCGAAAATGGTCCGCCCCGGCGGCCTGATGTTCGTTGCGACCATCAATCGCACGCTGAAGGCCTACGCATTGGCGATCGTCGGTGCCGAATATGTCCTGCGCTGGCTGCCCAAGGGAACCCACACCTTCGACAAGCTGATGCGGCCGGCGGAAATCGAAGCGCCCCTCAACGAAGCAGGCATGCGGATCATAGATCGCTGCGGCGTCAGCTATAACCCGATGACGGACACCTGGAAACGGTCACGGGACATGGACGTGAACTACATGCTCCTGGCAGAACGGCCAGACGCCTGATCCGGCTCTTTCATCCAAAAGGCAAAGATCCCATGGAACCGATCGTTTTTGTGCCCGGCCTCCTGTGCACCGAACTTCTCTACACGCAGCAGATCGTCGCCTTTGCGGACCGGCCGCTCATGATCGCCGACCACCGCCGGCACGACACCATCCCCGCAATCGCGGCAAGCATTCTGGAAAAGGCGCCCGAGAAATTCTCCCTCGCAGGGCTCTCCATGGGCGGCTACATTGCCATGGAAATCATGCGGATCGCGCCCGAACGGGTGAGCCGACTGGCACTGCTCGATACCAACGCCCGCGCGGATACGCCGGAACAGACCGAGCGGCGCGAGTTTCTGATCGACCTGACCCGGAAAAAGGATTTCAAGAAGGTTCCGCACCTGCTCTACCCGGGGTTCGTCCATGAGAGCAGGGAAGACGATGAGGAGCTGAAAGCCATCGTGGTCGAAATGGCCATGGACACCGGCCCGGACGCCTTTATCCGACAACAGACGGCCCTGATCCGGCGCGATGACTCCCGCCCCACGCTTCACGAAATCAAATGCCCGACGCTGGTATTGGTCGGCGATGGCGACCGCCTGACGCCGCCCGACCTCGCACGGGAAATCCAGGGCCTGATCCCGGACAGCCGGCTGGCGGTCATCGAGGGATCGGGCCATCTGTCGACCCTGGAAAAGCCCGAGGCCGTCACCGCGCAACTGACCCGGTGGCTGTCGGAATGACCTCCGGTTATCAGCTCACGCGAACATAGGTTCCCGGCGCGTCGCCGAGGACAGGATAGCCTTTTTCCTCGTTCCCCACGGGCGGCAGATCGCCCGGTTTGCCGGATCGGTGGTTAAGCCAGTCGGACCAGGCTTCCCACCAGGAGCCTTCGCACATGTCGGCGCGTTCCTTCCAGGTTCCGGCATCGATGTATCCGTCATGCTCGAGCGTGGTCATGATCCGGTAATGTCGGTTCTTGTGCCCCGGCTCACTGACAATGCCCGCATTGTGCCCGCCGGCAGTCAGCACGAAGGTCACTTCCGAATCCGCCAGATGCACGATCTTGTAGACCGAACGCCAGGGCGCCACGTGATCGTGTTCGGTCCCGACCGCGAAGATCGGCACCTGGATGTCCTCGACCGAAACCGGCTGACCATCGACCTCGTATCGCCCTTCGGCAAAATCATTGTGCAGGAAAAGCTCGGTCAGATACTGCGAATGCATCTTGTAGGGCATGCGCGTTCCGTCCGCGTTCCATGCCATCAGATCGAACATGGGCGCCCGTTCGCCCAGAAGATATTCGCGCACCCCTTTCGACCAGATCATGTCGTTGGACCTGAGCAGCTGGAAAGCGCCCGACATCTGGTTGGTATCCAGGAAACCCTGTTCCCACATCATGTCTTCAAGGAACGAGACCTCGCTCTCGTCGATGAACAGGGTCAATTCCCCGGCCTCGGTGAAATCGGTCTGGGCCGCAAACAGGGACAGGCTGGCCACATGATGGCCGCCGTTGTGCATCATGCCCGCTACCGCGATGGACAGCAGGGTCCCTCCCAGGCAGTAACCCGCCATATGGGCCTTGTCCGCACCGGTGATCGCCAGCGCCGCATCCAGCGCCGCCTGAACCCCGAGCCTGCGGTAATCCTCCATGCCCAGATCCCGGTCTTCCTTTCCCGGATTTTTCCAGGAAATCATGAAGACGGTATAGCCTTCGCTCAGGAGATAGCGCACCAGCGAGTTCTGTTCCGACAGGTCGAGGATGTAATATTTCATGATCCAGGCCGGCACGATCACGACAGGCTCCGGCCGGACTTTGTCCGTCGTCGGCGTGTACTGGATCAGCTCGATCAGCCGGTTCCGGTAGACGATCTTGCCGGGCGTATTCGCCAGATTGCCGCCGACCTCGAAATTCTCCAGGCCTGCCGGCGGGAGATGCCGGCTCTGGCGGTCCAGATCCTCGGTGAAATACTGCGCGCCCCGGACAATGTTCATCCCCGCTTCCTGAACGGTCCGCTCGATCACTTCCGGATTGGTCCAGAAGAAATTGGACGGCGAGAAAAAGTCCAGGATCTGGCGGGTCGTGAAATCAACCACCTTCTCGTGATGAGCGGTCACGCCCCGTACGTCGGTCATGGCGTTGTACCACCACTGCTGACCGAGCAGGAAGCTTTGGGAATAGATGTTGAAGGGAAACTTCTCCCATCCCGGATGATCGAACCGGTGGTCCTGCGGCAGGGGCTCGATACAGCGCTCGCCATCGCCATGGGTCGCGCAGACCCCGGCCGAGAAGCGCAGCAGCCGCTGCCACTTGGTCCAGGCCTTTTCGACAAGCCGCCCCTGCTTGCCGGGCGACATGGCCAGATGCAGCGCCCAGTCCATATAGGCGCTCCATAAAGCGGCCGGAGATATGCCCATGGTGCCGCGGGCGATCGTTGCCCGTGTCGCCCGATCCATCAGTTCCGCGAATGCGGTCACCGAATAGCTGTCCTCGACGGCCTCGAGGTCCTGTTCGAAGTCCATCGGAGAATGCTCGATCGCGGATTTGTTGCCGTCCCGCTTTCGGGACACAGGTTTCGGCTTGTCAGGCTTTACGGGCATCGCGCCCTCCGTACCTTGGGTTTAGATCCGGGAAACTTTGTCATCGCAAGCGCGAAAGTTCCCTTAAAATCGTCACAACTCTATGACGTAGATCAATTAGGGTGCATTGCAATAATGTTAATAGCTAGGCAAGGTGAAGAGCCGGCTAACGATCAGGCTGTACCGGGCCGCAGGCATCCTTGCTCCAACTCTCTTCAACAGCAAAGGGGAACGTCATGTCGGGAAAGACCACACCAGCACCGTTCGATCTCACCAAGATGATGATGCCCGCGTTTTCCAACTGGGCCTTCGCCGAGCGGGAAGACAGGCTCGAGGAAAAGACTTTCGAAGGGATCCAGCATGCCCAGCGCGCGGTCTGGGAGCAGGCCGAAAAGGCGCTGGACGATCACATGAATTTCGTCAGCCATCGGCTGCATGAGGATTTCGAATGCGCCAAGGCCTTGGGCGAGTGCACGATGCCCGACCAGGCCTTTGCCACCCTGCAGACCTTCTACTCCAAAATGGCCGACGAATATCAGAGCCATTTCACCAAGCAGATCGAGCTGTTTCAAAGCGGCCTGAACAAGGGCATGGCGACCGTAGAGGAACTCGGCGAGACCGCTATTGAAGCTGCATCGGAACTGGCCCATGCCGCGGAAGAAAGCATGGAAGAAGCCACCAAGCCGGTTGCCCGGAAAAAGGCTCCGGCCAGCAAGAGCTGAAACCGGCGGTTCTACCGCCTCGCACATCATCAGATCATGAATCAGGGACAGGCTTCGACAGAAGCCTTTCCCGCAAGGATGGCCTTGGCCTGGTTCTTTTGGCCTAGTTCTTCTCGTCCGGAAGAACGGGAAGCGGCAGGATGTCTATCCCTTCGTCCAGCAGCGCCTTGGCATCTTCGAGGCTCGATTCCCCGTAGATGTTGCGCTCTTCCGTTTCGCCGTAATGCATCCGGCGGGCTTCTTCGGGAAAGTCCTTGCCGACATAGTCGGACGCCTCGACCATGCGCTTGCGCAGGGTCTTGAGCGCCTCGATGACTTCTTTCTGACGCACGTCCTGGGGCATGAGCGCCGCCTGCTGGACGACCTGCGCGTCGGCGCCTGCAGCAACCGGTGCCGGGACACTGACCTGCGCGTCCGGAACGGCCGGCATCTGAGCGGCCGGATCGTTCTCGATCGACCTTCGTTTCGCCCGTGATGTGGAAATCGCCGGCGCCATCAGCTTTTTCCGGATATCGGTCGACCCGCAGACCGGGCAGGAAATGAGCTTCCTGTCGTTCTGGGTCGAAAAATCATCCGAATTGCGGAACCATCCTTCGAATTCATGCGTAAAATCGCAGGTCAGCGCGTAGCGGATCAATTCATCGTCTCCTGAACCCGACGAACGATTTCGACCGAGAAGTCACGTTCATTGGCGATCGCGGGGATACGCTGGCGCGCCTTGCCGGTTTCCTCCGGCTTGATGACGGCCGTCAGGAAACCGGGTTCATCATGATCGAGTTCGCCGATCACGACACCCCAGGGATCGACGATCACGCTGTGCCCGTAGGTCTCCCGCCCGTCTTCATGGCGCCCGCCCTGGGCCGCCGAAATCACATAGGCCCCGTTCTCGATGGCGCGGGCGCGCTGCAACACATGCCAATGGGCTTCACCGGTCTGGCGGGTAAAGGCGGCCGGCGCCGAGAGAATCTCCGCACCCTGGCGAGCCTGCTCGCGGAAGATCGCGGGGAACCGCACGTCATAACAGATCGCCATCCCCAGACGCGCCCAGGGCAACTCCGCAATGACCGTTTTGGTGCCCGGCTCATAGGTTGCGGATTCGCGCCAGCTTTCGCCGTTGGGCAGATCGACGTCGAACATGTGGATCTTGCTGTATCGTGCGGCAATGCGTCCTTCCGGCGACAGGAGAAATCCCCGGTTGGCGACCTTGTCGCCGAAACGGACCGCAATGGAACCGATGTGGATCCAGACGCCGAGTTCCTCCGCCAGCTTGCGGAGCCGCGCGACGGTCATGTCTTCGTCTTCGCCGGCAATACGCTCCATCAACTCATCCCGGCTGCGCACCAGGACGTTGGTCATCTCCGGTGTCTGGATGAACCGGGCGCCGGCATCGGCCGCCTGCCGGATCAGGTCCGAGCAAAGCTCAATGTTGTCGGCGATGTTTTTGCCGCTGCGCAATTGCACGCATGCTGCGGTGAAGTCGCTCATTGCCGGTTCCCACCTGTCATTTTTATCCGGTCATCCCGTCTTCAGGCGGCCAGAAGCGGATCCAGCTTGCCCGCTCGTTCCAGATCGTGCAACTCGTCGCAGCCGCCCACATGGGTCGAACCGATGAAGATCTGCGGGAATGTCGCGCGACCGTTTGCGCGTTGCACCATTTCCTGCCGGAGCGCGGGATCGAAGGTCGCGTCGAATTCCTGAAAGGCGACGCCTTTCTTTTCCAGCAAACGTTTTGCCGCCGTACAAAATCCGCAAAGCTGGCGTGTATAGATAACGACTTCAGCCATTGTGTTTCCTTGGGTTTTCAGGCTTTCCGCCTGTAAAGCTGCCCCGTTATATGGCTATTTTCAAGCTGAGTGCAATTGCAGCATCTCTCACTCATGCGAGAGCACTTGCCGGATCCGCATTTGCAAACGTCAGCACGTCGACACCCGCAGCGCCCGCCGACTTGAGGATCCTGGTGCAAGCGGTAACCGTTGCACCGGTCGTCAGCACATCATCAACGAGAACCGCTTGTTTTCCGTAAACAATCTCCTCCAGATCCTTACGGATGCCGAAAGCCCCGCGCACATTCCTCTGCCTGGCGGCGGCATCGAGCCCGACCTGTTGGCGTGTCCTTCGGTTGCGATGCAGCAATTCCGGTACATAGGTGCCGCCGGACATTTCGGCGACAGCGCGCGCAAGATCCGCGGCCTGATTGAAATGGCGCTGCCACAGACGGAACCGGTGCAGCGGCACGGGCACGATCACGCTGTTTTCGTCCAGGAACTCCCGGCCCGCACGAACCATCCAGCTTCCCATGGGCCCGGCCAGTTCCCGCCTCCGGGAAAACTTCAGAGCCAGGACCAGATCCCGAGCCGGACCGGAATAATGAGTGGCCGCCCGCGCCCTGTCGAACACCGGCGGCTCGGCTATGGCGCGCGGAGACAGGCCGTCCTTGCCGATATCATGCGAAAACGGCGTGCCGTAACGCGCGCACCAGGGCTGCTCCAGAAACGGCATGTCGCGCCAGCAATCGGCACACAGTCCACCGGGCTGATCGGTCACGGCGGAGCAGGCAAGACATCGCGGCGGCAACAACAGGTCGAGTACGCCGCCGGCGGCCCGGCGGCTCCACCGCCCGGCGATTCCGAACACCCTCTTTCCCGCCAAACTCGCGTGTACCACGGCCCACCTTCGGAAAAACACCGCTCAGGCTATCACGTTTTTGACGCGGACGGTTGCATTGCCTATGTCAACGAAAGATCGCAACCGGAATTGGCTGCCAGCAGGAACCGTGAAATCCGATGACCGCTCCCGACATCTTCGACCGCCGGCTTTTCAGGCAACGCCGTCTCAACGCGCTGCGGAAAAAAGTAAACGGCGCGGATTTCCTGCTGAAGACCGTCAGCGACGACTTTGCCGACCGGCTGTCGATGATCAGCCGCAATTTCAAAACGGGGATCGATCTGGGCGGCCATACCGGGCATATCGCCGCCATGCTCAAACAAAGCGGCAAGGTCGAAACCGTCTACCGGGGGGATCTGTTCGATCCCGACCCTGCGCTCGATCCGCCCGATTTCGTCTTTGACGATGCTCTGCCGCCGCTGAGGGATGCCTCGGTCGGCCTGATCGTATCCGCGCTTTCCCTGCAATTCGTCAACGACCTTCCCGGGACCCTGATCCAGATCCGCCGGGCGCTTGAGCCCGATGGCCTGTTTCTGGCCACGCTGCCGGGCGCCGAGACGCTTTTCGAGCTGCGCGATGTGCTGATGCGCGCGGAACTGGAACTGAGCGGCGGCGCGGCCCCGCGGGTCGGCCCGTTTACCGATGTCCGCGAACTGGGCAGCCTGCTCCAGCGAGCCGGCTTCGCCCTGCCGGTCACCGACCTCGACCGGATCACCGTCCGCTACAATTCGCTGTTCGACCTGATGAACGATCTGAGGGCGATGGGTGCGGCATCTGTCTTGCGGGAACGCAGCCGAACGCCCCTGTCGAAACAGGTTTTCTTCAGGGCGGCGGAGCTTTACGCCCGCGATCACGCGGATGCGGATGGACGGATCCGGGCAACCTTTGCCCTCGTGTCGCTCTCCGGCTGGGCCCCGCACGAGAGCCAGCAGAAACCCTTGAAGCCGGGCTCAGCGAAAACAAGCCTCGCCGACGCCCTGAATGCACAGAAAGGCGATCTGAAGAAATAGTCGGAAGGAAGGGCCAGTCACCCGGATCTGAAGTTCGTCTCTTTTCTCAGCGTGTTCTGAACGAACTTCAGATTCGAAGGGGTGACGAGCAAATATATGTTTCTAGTGTGGTTTTGGGATTTGAAATACGCTCCGGCATTGGTTGCGGAAATGAGGCGTATTTCAAATCCACCACACTAGTTCGCCTCGCCGCCGCTCATCGCGGTGGAGATTACGCCGAAGATATCGTCCCGGATCGTCAAGCCGATCGACGTCAGGGTCGCTATGATGGCGACGCTGATCATTCCGACGATCATGCCGTATTCGACGGTGGTGGCACCTGTCTCGTCTCCGGAGAAATGCTGCACGGAGGCTGCAAGTCCAGTTTCGAAGAAGCCGGTTGCCTTTCCAACATGCGTCATCACAGTGCCCTTTCACCAAACGGATCGGGGCAACATGCCCCTTACGTCGACACCAGATCCATCAGATGCGGTATCAGCGGTTCGTCGGCGGGAGGCATGGGGTAATCGCGAAGCCGGACGGGGCGGACCCATTTGAGGGCCTGACCTTCCTTTGCACTCGGCGTTCCGTCCCATCGACGGCAGACGTAAAGTGGCATCAACAAATGAAAATCTTCATAAGCGTGGCTCGCAAAGGTCAGGGGCGCGAGGCACGCTTCGTTAACGCTTATGCCGAGTTCTTCGTCAAGTTCTCGGATAAGTGTCTCTTCCGGCCGCTCGCCCGCCTCGACCTTGCCGCCCGGGAATTCCCACAATCCGGCCATTGATTTTCCTTCCGGCCTTTGGGCAAGCAGGATACGCCCGTCAATATCGACAAGGGCACAGGCGGCGACCAGGACAATACGGCTCATGATTAGACTGTTCCACTGTCTGACAGATGGCTTACGGACGGTTTACCCTGTTACGCAACACTTCTTAGTGGCGTGCGATGTTCGCCGTCCGTCGACCGTCAGCTTCGGTAATCGCCGTTGATGGCGACATATTCCTTGGTGAGATCGCAGGTCCAGACCCGGGCGCAGCCGGCGCCGAGACCGAGATCGACGCGAATGACGATCTCTTCTTCCTTCATGACCGCGCTTGCGGCCTGTTCGGAGTAATCCGGATCGCGTTCGCCTTCCACGGCGACACGAACGTCGCCGAACCAGATGGCCAGCCGGTCTCGGTCCGCGGGTTCGCCGGCCTTTCCGACCGCCATGACCACACGGCCCCAGTTCGCGTCCTCACCGGCGATCGCCGTCTTCACCAGCGGCGAATTGGCGATCGACATGGCGATGACCTTGGCCGATGCGTCGCTCTCCGCGCCTTCGACCTGGATTTCCACGAACTTCCGCGCGCCTTCGCCGTCCCGCACGATCTGCTGGGACAGGTTCACCATCACGTCGGCAAGCGCAGCTTGCACCGTGGCCACGCGCGGATCGTCCAGGGATGCAATCGGCTCCACGCCCCGTTTCGCCGCCGTGCCGGTTGCAAACAGCAGCACCGTATCGGAGGTCGAGGTATCGCTGTCGACCGTCAACGAATTGAAACTGCCGTCGACTTCCCCGGAAAGCATCGCCTGCAAGACGTCGGCGGAAATCGCCGCGTCGGTGAAGATGAACGACAGCATGGTCGCCATGTCCGGGGCGATCATCCCTGCGCCCTTGGCCATGCCGTTGATGGTGACGGTTTCCCCGTCGAGATCGACCGAGGCGGTGGCCACCTTGGGATAGGTATCGGTGGTCATGATCGCCCTGGCGGCGTCGATCCACGCGGCCGGCTTTTCCATCGCCGCAAGGCCGTCGATCACCGTCTCGAACTTTTCCGCAGCCAGCGGCTCGCCGATCACGCCCGTGGACGCAAGGAAGATTTCTTCGGGCTTGCAGTCCAGCGCCTTGGCGGCAATGCGCGCAGACAGCTCGACGGCCGCCTTGCCTTTCTTGCCGGTGAAGGCATTGGCATTTCCGGAGTTGACCATCAGGCCCCGGGCGCTTCCCGTTTTCAGGATGGACTTGCACCAGTCGACCGGTGCCGACGAGCAACGCGACTTGGTGAAGACGCCGGCAACGGTGGTTCCCGCGTCGATCCGCGCCAGAAGGACGTCTGTCCGGCCCTTGTACTTGATGCCTGCTTCGGCCGTTGCAAAACGAACCCCATCGATTTCCGGCATGTCCGGATAGGATTTGGGGGCAAGGGGAGAAACTGACGCTGACGCGGCCATAGGCCAAACTCCTGCAGCACGTGGGATCAAGAAAAAGAAAACCGCTCCGGTTCAGGCTCTTATGCCTGTGCCGAAGCGGTCCCGTCCAGTGTGTTTAAACGCAAATGCGCTTATTTCGCTTCCGGCTGCTCCTCGAGGGTCGGATCCAGGATCTCGACCGGCGTGTCGGCCTTCAGCTCCGCCATCACCGTCTCATAGCGTTCGCGAATGAGCTGCTGGCGCAGTTGTGCCGCGACATCTTCGAATTTCGGCTTCTCCTGAGGCCGTTTGTCCTCGATCTTGATGACGTGCCAACCGAACTGGGTTTGAACCGGTTCCTTTGTGAAGCTGCCCTTGTCCAGAGCGAAAGCGGCCGTTTCGAATTCCGGCACCATCTGGCCCTTCGAGAAATATCCGAGTTCCCCGCCTTTGGGTCCGGACGGCCCGGTCGACTTTTCCTTGGCCAGTTCGGCGAAATCGGCTCCGTCTTCCAGCTGTTTGATGATCTCTTCGGCTTCCGCCTTGTCCTTGACGAGGATATGGCGCGCGCTGATTTCCTCGCCGCTGAAGTCGGCGTATTCCTTTTCATAGGCCGCCTTCAGATCATCGGGGGAGATCGAGGCGTCGATCTTGTCTTTCAGATAGGCGTTGCGCAGCACCTTCAGCGTCAGGAAATTCAACTGGCGCTTGACGTCGTCGCTCTCGTCGAGACCGTCTTTTTTGGCCGCCTGGGCGAAGAGTTCCATGTCGACGACGACATCGAGCAGAATGGAACGCCACTGCGTCGGCGGAAATTTCTGAAGGTCGGCGCCGATATCCTGAGCCGCATAGGCGAGATCGGCCTCTGTGATCTCCGCGTCGCCGACCTTTGCGACGACATCGCCCGGTTCTGCCGCATGAATTGCCGTACTACCCAGCGTCAGTGCGAGCGCAGGTACGAGAAGCAACCGTGCAGACCGGCGCATGGAAAAATGGAACATTTGGTGTCCTTTGCAATTCGGAACTGTTTTTATAAACGCCCTACCCGGCAGGGCGATGCAACTTTGCCGAAACCAGCGGCGTTGACAAGCATCTGGCCCCCTCTTATCTGTCGAGCGTCCCGGCTTTCGGGTTCGGGCATGACCTTCGCCGCGAGTTTTCTGCTTGTGCACTGGCACAATCAGGAGAAAGTGGACAGCAATTGAGACGATTTCATGGGCTGGCGCCTGACACTGTCTATTGGTCGCCGCCCAACAGGGGAAGGACCGCCACATGGCTGGCCTTGGCGCTTTAGCACGTAAGATTTTCGGTTCCGCCAATGACCGCAAGGTAAAATCATTCCGGGCAACGGTCGAACAGATCAACGCGCTCGAACCGGAAATAGAGGTACTATCGGACGACGAATTGCGCGCCCGAACCGACCAGTTTCGCGAGCAGTACAAGAACGGAACTTCTCTGGACGATCTCCTGGTTCCCGCTTTCGCAACCGTTCGCGAAGCCGCGAAACGGGCACTCGGGCAACGTCACTACGATGTCCAGCTGATCGGCGGCATGGTCCTGAATTCCGGGCGGATCGCCGAAATGCGTACCGGTGAAGGCAAGACCCTTGTCGCCACCGCGCCGGTCTATCTGAACGCACTGACCGGACGCGGCGTCCACGTGGTCACCGTCAACGACTATCTCGCCCAGCGCGACAGCGACTGGATGGGACAGGTCTACCGCTTCCTCGGCCTGTCCGTCGGCTGCATCACCCATGGCCTTTCCGATGAAGAGCGCCGCGATGCCTACGCCGCCGACGTGACCTACGGCACCAACAACGAATTCGGCTTCGACTATCTGCGCGACAACATGAAGCACGAACGCGAGTCCATGGTTCAGCGCGACCATGCCTATGCGATCGTCGACGAAGTCGATTCCATCCTGATCGACGAGGCCCGTACCCCGCTGATCATTTCCGGCCCGCTCGAGGACCGTTCGGACTTCTACAACACCGTCGACGCCTTCATTCCGCATCTGACGGACGAAGACTTCGAGCTCGACGAAAAGCAGCGTTCGACCCACTTCACCGAAGCCGGCAACGAAAAGCTGGAAAAGCTTCTCGGCGAAGCCGGCCTCTTGAAAGGCGAGTCGCTCTACGATGTCGAAAACGTCTCCGTCGTGCACCACCTGCAGCAGGCCCTGAAGGCGCACAAGCTGTTCCAGCGCGACAAGGACTATATCGTCCGCAACGGTGAAGTGGTCATCATCGACGAATTCACCGGCCGCATGATGCCGGGCCGCCGGTTCTCCGAAGGCCTGCACCAGGCGCTCGAAGCACGCGAAAAGGTCCGCATCCAGCCGGAAAACCAGACGCTCGCGTCCATCACCTTCCAGAACTACTTCCGTATGTACGACAAGCTGGCCGGCATGACCGGTACGGCTTCGACCGAAGCGGATGAATTCATGGATATCTACGGCCTCGACGTGATCGAGATCCCGACCAACATGCCGGTTTCCCGTATCGACGACGATGATGAGGTCTACCGCTCGGCTGAGGAAAAATTCCACGCGATCGTCAAGCTGATCGACGATTGCAAGGAACGGGGTCAGCCGATCCTGGTCGGCACCACCTCGATCGAGAAATCGGAATATCTGGCGGAGCTTCTCAAGAAGCACGGCTACAGGCAGATCGACGTGACCGATCCCGACGCCTTTGCTCCGCTCTATAACGGCGACCAGGGCAGCTCGCAGGAAAAGATCTTCGCGGTCCTGAACGCCCGCTATCACGAGCAGGAAGCCTTCATCATTGCCCAGGCAGGCCTGCCGGGTGCTGTGACCATCGCCACCAACATGGCCGGCCGCGGCACCGATATCCAGCTTGGCGGCAATTCCGACTTGCGCATCGAGCGCGAACTCGCCGACGTTCCGGAAGGCGAAGAGCGCGATGCCAGGATCGCCGCCATCCGTGCGGACGTCGAAGTACTCAAACAAAGAGCGCTCGCCGCCGGCGGCCTTTACGTGATCGGCACCGAGCGGCACGAAAGCCGCCGGATCGACAACCAGCTGCGCGGCCGTTCCGGCCGTCAGGGCGATCCCGGTCACTCCAAGTTCTTCCTGTCGCTGCAGGACGACCTGATGCGCATCTTCGGCTCCGAGCGCATGGATTCCATGCTGCAGAAGCTCGGGCTGGAAGAAGGCGAGGCCATCATCCACCCCTGGATCAACAAGGCCCTGGAAAAAGCGCAGCAGAAGGTCGAGGCCCGCAACTTCGACATGCGCAAGAACGTGCTCAAGTACGACGACGTGATGAACGACCAGCGCAAGGTGGTCTTCGAGCAGCGCGTCGAACTCATGGACGGAGAGGCCATCCAGGAAGCCGTGGCCGACATGCGTCACGACGTGATCGAGGACCTCGTTGCCCGCCACATCCCCGAACGCGCCTATCCGGAGCAATGGGATACCGAAGGCCTGCAGGAAGAGGTCCGGAATATCCTCAACATGGACCTGCCGATCAAGGACTGGGCCGCGGAGGAAGGCATTGCGGAGGAAGAGGTCAAGGATCGTCTCCGCCGCGCCGCGGACGAGGCCATGGCGCAGAAAGTCGCCAGATATAGCCCCGCCATGATGCGCTATGTGGAAAAGGCAATCCTGCTGCAGACCTTCGATCACCTGTGGCGCGATCACCTGTCGAACCTCGATCACCTGCGCTCGGTCATCGGTTTCCGCGGATACGCCCAGCGCGACCCGCTGCAGGAATACAAGACCGAAGCCTTTACCCTGTTTGAGGCCATGCTGTCCCAGCTCCGCCAGATGACGACCGCGCAGTTGATGCGGGTCGAAATGGTTCAGGAACAGGCGCCCGCCTTCGCGGAAGAAGACCTGCCGGAAATGCACGCCCACCATGTCGACGCTACGACAGGTTTGGACGAACTGGCACTGGCCGATGCCCAGCTGGCGGCGCCGGCGCCTAGCGGAGCGCGCAACCCCGAGGACCCGTCCACCTGGGGCAAGGTCGGCCGCAACGAGGCCTGTCCGTGTGGCTCCGGCAAAAAGTACAAGCATTGCCACGGGGCGTTGAACTGATCTCTCTTGCTGCGTGCACCATGTCGGATGCGGGTCGACCTGACTGAATTCAAAGCCTGATAACTTACCCAAGGTTATCAGGCTCGCTTCCAAACGCGAAATTCGATCGGCGATTTATAAAGTTATAACAAGACGCCTACGCGGGCCTGAGCGGGGAAAAATGCACTTAGCGAAGTCGATCATAAAGAGAGCGAACAAATTACTCGACCGATTCGACAAGAAGATCGTCGACAAGGATGAACTTGTCGATTTTTACCTACACGAATACGAAAGCTACGAACAATATCGAGACATACAAACTTACTATAACAAGCAAAAACTTTCGAACGTTTGGGCAGACGAAGAGACTTTGGGCGTCATCGCCGAGGAATTGAAGACGCTTTACGGAAGATCCGATTTGAAGGGGCTCTGCCATGGCTCCCGCAACGGTTTCGAACAGGCCTTTTTCCGCGACACTTACTCATTTGATTGCATCGGCACCGATATTTCGGACACCGCGACCCAGTTCGAAAACAGTGTCCAATGGGATTTCCATGATGAAAACCCCGATTGGTTCGGTCAGTTTGATTTTGTGTACTCCAACTCGCTTGACCAGGGCTGGAATCCCAAGAAAGCTCTGACGTCCTGGTTGGGGCAGGTTCGCACAGATGGCTATGTCGTTCTCGAGCATACGGACGCGCATGGTCCCAAAGGCGCCTCCGGTATGGATCCGTTCGGTGTCAGACCGACCGTCATGCCCTATGTGCTCTGCGATTGGTTCGGTTTCAGCATTTCGATCAAAGTCGTCAAGACCTACAAATCCAATGTCGAAATGGATGCGTGGCTCTTTTTCATCAAAAAATTGGGCTAAACACACCAAACTGCCTGTGATGGCGCATTTTCAGCATCACAACAAAGACGTTTGACGGCATTCGGCCTCCCGTCTGACCATTTGCCGCTTGATGCAAATACCACCCCCCATTACGCTAGGTCAGGGAAATCTTTAGCTGGACAGGCAAGCTCAAGACGGCAGGAAGTTCGTGAGTGAAAGCCGTTGATGAGATGAACTGACGATCCGGTGCTGCAAACAAAGGGCAATCGGACATGGGGAACTTCCATATAGAGATCATCAAGCCGTCTCACTATGACAATGACGGCTATGTTCTTCAGTGGTGGAAAGCGTGGATCCCTTCGAACTCGATGGCCTGCCTCTACGCGATCGCGCAGGACAGCGCCAAACGCAAGGTTCTGGGCGAAGATGTCGACGTTGTCGTCAACGCCTATGACGAAATGACCATGCGCCTTCCGCTCGACCGGATTGCCCGCACGATCAAGTCCAATGACAACAAGGGGATCGTCTGCCTCGTCGGCGTACAGTCGAACCAGTACCCCCGCGCCATGGACATTGCGAAGAAACTGCGCGCGCAAGGCATAACCGTCGCCATCGGCGGGTTCCATGTGTCCGGCTGCATTTCCATGCTGAAAGACCTTCCGCAGGATCTTCAGGACGCCCTCGATCTGGGCGTGACGCTCTTTGCCGGTGAGGTTGAGGAGTGTTTCGATGACTTCCTCAAGGAGGCCTACGAAGGCAGGCTGCAGCCGGTCTACAACAAGATGAACGACCTTCCGGGCCTGCAGCATCAGGTGGCGCCGATCCTGCCGGAGAGCATTGTCAGGAAATACGATGGCAAGACGTCGTCCTTCGACGCCGGACGCGGCTGTCCGTTCCAGTGTTCCTTCTGCACCATCATCAACGTGCAGGGCCGGAAATCGCGCTGGCGCGACGCGGACGACATCGAAACCCTGATCCGTGCCAACCATGCCCAGGGCATCCACTCGTTCTTCATCACCGACGATAATTTCGCCCGCAACAAGAACTGGGAGCCGATCTTCGACCGGATCATCGAGCTGCGCGAAAACGAGGGTATCAGCATCCGCTTCCTGATCCAGGTCGACACGCTCGCCCACCGGCTGCCGAATTTCATCGAAAAGGCGGCAAGGGCCGGATGCACCAACGTCTTCATCGGCCTGGAGAGCATCAACCCGGAAAACCTGGCCCACATGAAGAAGGGTCAGAACCGGATCACGGAATACCGCAAGATGTTCCAGATGTGGAAGGAGCACGGCATCATGACCTATGCCGGCTTCATCATGGGCCTGCCGAACGACACGCCCGAGAGCATCCGGCGCGACATCGAACTGGTAAAACGGGAGCTGCCGGTCGACGTTCTCGAGTTCACCATGCTCACGCCCCTGCCCGGCTCCGAGGATCACAAGGTGCTTTACGAAAAGGGCACCTGGCTCGATCCCGATCTCAACCGCTACGACCTCGAACACGCCACCATCGCGCACCCGAAAATGAGCAAGGAGCTTTGGCAGCAGACCTACGAGGATATCTGGGACTGGTATTACACGGACGAGCATATCGAGACCCTGATGCGCCGGAACATGGCCTATGGCATCAAGCCGGTCCGCGTCTGGCGCATGTGCCTGCAGATCTACGGGGCCATGCATTTCGAGGGCGTCCATCCGCAGCAATGCGGCTATCTGCGACTGAAGGATCCGCAGGAGCGCCGTCCGGGCTTCAGGCGGATCCCGTCTTTTCTGTTCTATCCGGCCTTCGCCGTCGAAAGCCTGATCAAATATGTGAAATTCGGCGCCTATGCCTGGAAGCTCAACCGCATGCGCATGCGGATCCAGAAGGACAAGAGCAACAGGAACTACACCGACCTCGCCATCAAGCCGGTTGTCGAGGGCGAGGAGGAAAGCCTGGAAATGTTCGAGCTGAACGACTCTTCCCGTGCCGCGGTCGCCAAGGCCAAACGGCAGAAGGAAATCCTCAGCGACTCGCGCTCGAAAGACACAGCGCCGCTGGACGCCGCGCAATAGGCCTGCCCGAAAGGAATATGCGCCGACCGGGAGCAGTGACCCATCCGCAATGAAGCCGGTACCGTTTAACGGTGTCCGGTCTTCCCGTGTGACATTTGTCAAAAACCGGAGTAGGCAAGGCGCAGGCGCAGCCAGCCCTGCTTCCAAGTGACGGGCGACGACCGGTTTGATGCATGAGCGAGATGATTGAAAAAGACAGCACCCCCTATCTGCGGCGGCGCGTTGAAGCCCGCCCGGAAGTCCCCCTCATCAGCATCGTCGTACCGGTCTTCAACGAAGAAGACGTGATCGACCACTTCCTGAACGACACAAGAGCGGTGCTCGATCCGCTGGGCCTGCCCTACGAATATGTCTTCATCGACGATGGCAGCCGGGACAACACCGCCAATCTGATCTCCGGACATCTGGACGGCGGCCTGCCGGGCCGCCTCATCGGCCTGTCGCGCAATTTCGGCAAGGAGGCCGCGCTATCCGCCGGGCTGGAACATGCCAAGGGTGATGTCGTTGTCATCATCGACGTCGACCTGCAGGATCCTCCCGATCTCATTCCACGCATGTTCGACGGCTGGCGCGCCGGCTATGACGTCGTCTACGGGCTCCGGGTCGACCGTTCCTCCGACACACTGATGAAGCGCGGCTCGGCGGATCTGTTCTACCGGCTGTTCAACCGCCTCGCCAATATCGACATGCCCGCCAATGCCGGGGATTTCCGCCTGATCGACCGGGTGGTCGTCGACGCGCTTTTAAAGCTGCCCGAACGCAACCGCTTCATGAAGGGGCTGTTCGCATGGGTCGGGTTCCCGGCCATGGCCCTGCCTTACGAGCGCCCGCCGCGGCGCGCCGGCGAGGGCAAGTGGAACTACTGGAAACTCTGGAACTTCGCCATCGACGGCCTGACCGGCTTCACCACCATGCCCTTGCGCGTCTGGCTTTATGGCGGCGCACTGGTGGCAGCCCTTTCCTTTGCCTATGCGCTCTATCTGATCATCCGTGTGCTGGTCTACGGCATCGATGTTCCTGGCTATGCCTCGCTCATGGTCGGCCTGTTGTTCTTCTCCGGAATCCAGCTTCTGTCCATCGGCATGATCGGCGAATATGTCGCCCGGTTGTTCAACGAAGCCAAACAGCGCCCCGTCTATCTGGTCCAGGACGTGATCGAAGGCAAAAATCCGAAAAAGAAGAAGGCGCCCTCCAAGTGAACGAGACTGCCAGGAGCAAGGTTGTCGCCGAGGCCGGCATGGCGGGCCGGTTCGCCGTGGTCGGCGCCATCGCCACGGCGACCCATGCCGGGGTTGCCGTCACCCTGTTGAATACGAACCTCCTGTCCGCCTTTCCCGCCAATATCGTCGGCTTCCTGGTCGCCTTCGCCGTTTCCTTCAGCGGTCACCATTTCTGGAGTTTCGCGGCGACCCATACGCCAGGACAGGCGGTCCGGCGCATGCGCCGGTTCTTTCTGCTGGCACTAAGCGGTTTCGCGCTGAACTCCGGCGTGCTCGCCAGCTGGCTTGCCTTCACCCCCTGGCCGGACACGCTCGGGATCCTGTTCGCAATTGCCGTGGTCCCCGCGCTCACGTTCCTGGGCGCGCGTTTCTGGGCCTTCTCCGCACCCCGGCGCAGTTTGTGAGGCTGTCTTGATGTCCGCCGAACGCTCCGCCGTCGCCTATGGCCTGACGCTCTGCCTGCTCTGGGCGCTGATCCCCTCCCTGTTCTTCCCCAATCCGCCGCTCGACGTGGTGGAAGGGTTCGCCTGGGGCCGTGAACTGGCGCTCGGCTATACCAAGCATCCTCCGATGCAGGCGTGGCTCCTGGAACTGAGCTTTCATCTGACCGGCGGCAAGGCCTACGGGGCCTATTGGCTCAGTCAGATCTCCATCGGCCTCGGCTATCTTGCGATCTGGCATCTGGCACGCCGCTTTGGCCTGACCGCACGGCAGGCGTTCTGGGCGATTGTCCTGACCAGCGTCACCTTCTACTTCACCCTGCCCGCACCGGAATTCAACCCGAACATCCTGCAGATCCCGGTCTGGGCGGGCATGATGCTGTTCTTTCACCGGGCCCTTGAAAAAGGCCGGCTCATCGACTGGGTGATCCTGGGGCTGCTGGCCGCCTTCGGCCTCTACACCAAGTATTTCGTCGCCCTGCTGATTGGTGCCATCGGACTATACGCGCTGGTGTTTCCCTACGCCCGCCGTCATGTGATGACCGCCGGACCCTGGCTCGCCGCCCTCGTCTGCCTGCTCGCCTTCGCGCCGCATCTGGCCTGGCTGGTCAAGACCGATTTCATCACCTTCCAATACGCCGCAAGCCGCAGTCACGAGGCATCGGGATGGACCGATCACCTCTATAACCCGGTCAACTTCCTCGGTGCCCAGATCGCCAATCACGCGGGCTTGTTCCTGGTCGCTCTCGTAGGCTTCAGCCTTGCGACCTTGAAAAAACTCCGGCTGAAGCTCCCGGCCCCAAAACTGGAAAACCGCTCCGACACTCTCTTCCTGCTCTGGTTCGCCTTCCTGCCGCTCGGCGTCGTGCTGCTGGCATCCGCCGTGACCGGCAGCGAGTTCAAGCAGATGTGGGGAACGCCCATGTTCGTGCTGTCGGGCATCCTCGCCGTCACCGCATTCCGGGTGCCGGCGGAATGGAATTCCCCAAAACGGGCCTTCGTCACGGCAACGCTCATCCAAGTGATTTTTATCGGCGTCATCACCGGTCAGGCGCTGCTGGAACCCCTGTGGAAGAAAAAGCTGTCGCGGATCCACTATCCAGGCCGCGAGACCGCCCTTTTCCTCTCCGACGAATGGCAGAAGGAAACGGGCACGCCGCTCGCCTATGTCGCCGGAGAGATGTGGCCCGTCGCCCACCTGACTCTGTTCGCCCCGAGCCGCCCCTCCATGTTCCTCGATCACGATCCGGCTGTAAGTCCTTGGATCGACATGGAAGATGTGCGGAAGAAAGGCGTGCTGCTGGTCTGGACAGGAGATGGGGCGGAGGTGCCGCCCATGTTCCATCGCCTCTACCCGACGACGACCCGACAAGGCTTCAAGAGTTTTCACGCGCCGGGGTCCGGCACCATGCGCCCGGTCACCCTGAACTGGGTCATCGTGCCGCCGGGCAAGGTCGCGGACATCGGGCCTGATTAAATTCAACGTCCCTTCAACTCGCCGTAGCGAACGATAAAAAACCAATTTAACGTGGCGCCCATGGTGAACATGCAAGACATCGACGCGGTGGAGGACTGGCTGATCGAGCAGGCGCTCGGGTCCGCCCTGGTTCCCGACATGTTCGGCGAAATGTGCCAGCGCCTGCGTGACTGCCGCGTGCCGGTGGACCGGGCCATGCTTGCCTGGGCGACCCTTCACCCGCTGATCCGCTCGGAGATCGCGTTCTGGCAGGCCGGCGAAGCGGTCCGCCACGAACGGATCGAGCATGCCGAATCAGGCAACGAAGCCTGGATGACAAGCCCGATGCGGGCCCTTCTGGACAGTGACGAACCGACGCTCAGGCGACGCCTGGAGCAGGCAAATGCGGAGCACGACTACCCGGTCTGCCGGGATCTGGCCGAGGCGGGCTACACGGATTACCTGGCCATCAAGGTTCATTTCGACATGCCTGCCATTGCGGACATGGAGGGCAAAACCGGCATCATCGTCAGCTGGGCCACACGGAAACCGGGCGGATTTCCGGACGATGCCCTGCACGCTATCCACTATATCCAGAAGCGTCTGGCGCTGGCAGCCCGAGCCAATCTGGAAGCCCAGATCACCAAAACGATCGCCGAGACCTATCTCGGCACCTGGGCCGGCTCCAAGGTTCTCAGCGGCCAGATCCGCCACGGCGACGGCGAAACCATCAAGGCCGTGATCTTCTATTGCGACATGCGCAATTCGACCTCGATCGCGGAGGATCTCGGGCCGGACGGGTATCTGAAGTTTCTCAACACATACTTCGAAGCCACTGCCGGCGCGGTCCTCAAGGAAGGCGGTGAGGTCCTCGATTTCATCGGCGACGCGGTCCTGGGCATCTTTCCGATCAGCAACCTGGGCCTGGAGGAAGCCGGCCGCCGGGCGATTGCGGCCACCGACGAGGTCCGGCATCGGCTGGAAGCCCTCAACCGGACCGGTGAAGAAAAGCATCCGCTGAAAGTGGGCATGGCCCTTTCCGTCGGCGACGTGATGTTCGGCAACATCGGCGTGTCCACCCGGCTGACCTTCTCCGTCATCGGTCAGACCGTCCACGCCGCCGCCCGGATCGAGGCCCTGACCAAGGCCGTCGGAGTAGAGACGTTGATGACCCGGGACATCGCCGACCTCGTGCCGGACAGGCAAGACCCTGTCGGGTCTTTCGAACTGACCGGCTTTGCCTCCAAACGCCCCTTGTTTTCCCTGAACCCCGTCCGCTAAACAACTCATCCTCCGGGCCGTGCGTCTGCCTTGGCAGCGGCTGCCCGCACCACTCGAAATCACGCTCCAGGACCTGTCATGACCGACCTTCGCCCGACCGCACCGGCCCACTTGCCCTATCACGACCAGAAAGGGTCCGAAGCTGCGGAGAACACACCGGTCGTTCTCCTGCACGGTTTCGGCGGCGACAAGGCGACCTGGCTGAACCTCCAGACAGCCCTTGCCCCGGCCCGCCGCTCGATCGCTTTCGACCTGCCCGGTCATGGCGACGCGCTGGACTGGCCGCGGATCGGCAACGCCGGCATCGCCGCCAAGGCGGTCAGCCAGTCGCTGGACGCGCTTGAGCTGGAAAAGGTCCATCTGGTCGGCCATTCCATGGGCGGGGCCATCGCGGCCCTGATTGCATTGCGCGCACCGGAGCGGATCGCCAGCCTGACCTTGCTCGCCCCCGGCGGCTTCGGCCCGGAAATCAATCACAAGCTCCTGCGCCGTTACGCGGCTGCGACCAGCCCGGACGAGATGGAAATGCTGATGGAGCAGTTCTTCGGCTGGGAATTCAAGCTGCCCCGCCTTCTCGCGCGGACCGCGGCTGAATCCCGCGCCCGGCCCGGAGCGGCGGCAACACTTGCAGCCATAGCCGACGAGATCATCGACGGCACCACCCAGAAGACCCTGCCGCGGACAGAACTTGCCGCCCTGCCCATGCCGATCAAGGTCGTCTGGGGAACGCAGGACCGGGTGCTGCCGACCCGGCAGGCCCACAAGCTGCCGGGCACCGTTGCCACCCACATCTTCGAACGGGTCGGCCATATGCCCCATCTGGAAATTCCGCAGGAAGTCACACGGCTGATACTCCAGAACACGGCTTGCGTCTGATTCGCGAAGGATAAAAGGCGGGCGGCAGGAAATCCGAAAGCGATTTCGCGGCGAACTTTCCTGCGGAAAAAGGCCGGTTTTCCTGACCGCCCGACAAAAACTTCCCTCCGACCACCGCCTCAAGATTGTTCTTGCCTAAAAAAACGGCCCTAATAAGCCGGTTAATAAACGGTATAGTTCCGGGGGCAGGCCGAAAGGCTGAAGGGGGTACTTCGTGCGGCCCGGACGAAGGAGCATTAATGACATCCAATTCTTTGGGAACAGCAGCCCAACTCAAGGATCCCAATTACACGCCGCCTTTGGCAAAGGCGGTTCCGCTCGGGATCCAGCATGTGCTTGCCATGTTCGTCAGCAACGTGACGCCGGCCATCATCGTGGCCGGTGCGGCCGGTTTCGGGTTCGGGTCGAACTCGCCCAACTTCCCGGACATGATCTACATGATCCAGATGTCCATGCTGTTTGCCGGGGTGGCGACCCTGTTCCAGACGATCGGCTTCGGCCCCGTCGGCGCCCGCCTGCCCATTGTCCAGGGAACCAGCTTCGCCTTCATTCCGATCATGATTCCGCTGGTTGCCGGCAAGGGCATCGACGCCATGGCGGTGCTGATGGGCGGCGTCATGATCGGCGGACTGTTCCATGCCTGCCTGGCGCCTTTTATCGGCAAGATCCGCTTTGCCCTGCCGCCGCTGGTCACCGGTCTTGTCGTCACGATGATCGGACTGGCGCTGGTCAAGGTCGGCATCCAGTATGCCGCCGGCGGTGTTCCCGCCATCGGCAAGCCGGAATACGGTAACCTGCAGAGCTGGTCCGTGGCCCTGGTGGTGATCGTCGTCACCCTCGGCTTCAAGTTTTTCGCCAAGGGCATGCTGTCCGTCTCGGCGATCCTGATCGGCCTGATCGTCGGCTATGTCGTCGCCTTCGCTATGGGAATGGTGAATTTCGGCAATGTGGAACGCGCGGCACCTTTTGCCCTCCCCGATCCGTTCCACTTCGGCTTCGAATTCTCCCTGGCCGCGGTGATCGGTTTCTGTCTGATGGCGATCATTTCCGCCATTGAAACGGTCGGCGACGTCTCCGGCATCACAAAGGGTGGAGCGGGACGCGAGGCGACCGACAAGGAAATCACCGGCGCCACTTACGCGGACGGTTTCGGTTCGGCGATTGCCGGAGTTTTCGGAGCACTGCCCAACACGTCCTTCAGCCAGAACGTCGGCCTGATCGCCATCACCGGCGTCATGAGCCGCCACGTGGTGACCATCGGCGCCCTGTTCCTGATCCTTGCCGGTTTCATTCCCAAGGTCGGCGCCGCAATTTCCACCGTGCCGATCCAGGTTCTCGGCGGCGGCGTGATCGTCATGTTCGGGATGGTGGTCGCTGCCGGCGTCTCCATGCTGTCCGACGTCAACTGGACCCGGCGCAACATGGTGATCTTCGCCGTATCGCTGTCCATCGGCCTCGGCCTGCAGCTCGAGCCCGGCGCCCTGCAGCATCTGCCGGGAACCGCCAAGGTGCTGCTGTCGTCCGGCCTGCTTCCGTCCGCTTTCCTGGCGATCATTCTCAATCTCGTTCTGCCGGAAGACGTCACCGAAGAACAGACGGAAGAAATCTCCGGTGGCCTTGCCGGACATTCGACAAAGGATTGAGGGCCATAAAAAGCAAACGCCCGCGCATTGCGCGGGCGTTTTTTTCACATTTAAGGCGTCCCGACGTCAGGCTTCAGGCAGCAAATCATCACGCCACATTTCGCCGATCGTCCGGCGGGCCATCATATGCGACCGCGGCGAATTGATGCTGTCCACGGCAATCAGCTGTTCGTCCTTCAGATAAGCCACGTAGAATTTGTTGGCGTCCTGAGAACCGACAACCTTCGTGTCGTCATAGCCATCCGACAGACCCGCGATCTGCAGCTTGATGTCGTACTGGTCCGACCAGAACCAGGGCAGCGGATCGTAATCGACGTCCTCTTCGCCCAGAAGGGCCTGCGCTACCGCCTTCGCCTGATCGATGGCATTCTGCACGCTTTCCATGCGCACCGACCGGCCATAGCGGTTTGAAAAGAACCGGGTGCAATCGCCGGCGGCGTAGATCGCCTCGTCAGTGGTCTGGCCGCAGCCGTCGACGATGATCCCGTTGTCCACATCAAGGCCGGCAGCGGCCGCCAGACCGTCGTTCGGTTCCGCGCCGACGGCAACCAGAACCAGATCGGCCGGCAGGACATCTCCGCCCGCAATCCGCACGCCGGAAACGGTTCCCTCGCCGACAAAGCCTTCCACACCCGTATTCAGGCGCAGATCGACACCCTTTGCCCGATGCAGTTTCGTGAAGTAATCGGAAACCACCGGCGAAACCACACGCTTCATCGGCCGGTCCAGCGCCTCCACCACGGTTACGGATTTGCCGAGAGACTTGGCAACCGCCGCGACCTCCAGGCCGATATAGCCGGCACCGACGATCACCAGATTGCTTTTGCCCTCCAGCTTGGCGCGGATCGCATCCACATCCGTGATGGTGCGCAGGGTCATCACCCCGTCCAGATCGGCGCCTTCGAGCGGAATGGACCGGGCCTTGGTCCCCGTGGTCAGGATCAGCTTGTCGTAGCCGAGCGTATCACCATTTCCGAATGCGATCCGCTTCGAGGCGCGGTCGATCGACACCACCGTCGTATCCGGGATCAGGTCGATTTTCTGCGTCGTGTAGAACGCGGGCGGGCGCAGCCACAGGCCTTCCGGGCCGATCTCGCCCAGCAGGAACTTCTTTGACAGCGGGGGACGCTGGTAGGGGGCGTAAGGTTCATCACCGATCAGTCGGATCGGCCCTTCATAGCCGCCCTGGCGCAACGACTGCGCCACCTGTGCCCCGGCCTGTCCTGCTCCTACTATGACGATCGTTTCCTGCATCCCGCTCCGCCTCTTGTTTGATCTTGTTTGCTCATCACCTAGCACGGCTTTCCCGCCTTCGCCAGACAGACACAACGCCGCGTCACAATTGCAGAAAACGCATCATTTGAAACTCCGGAATTCACCGGACCCTGCATATCGCCGCCAATGGCAGCGATGAGCAATCGATTGCACTTCATGGCTGCGCGGTCTATCAAGTTTCTCCCGCTTAACGTCTCCAATCGACCGGACTTCTCTTGAAACGGATCCTCATCCTCGTCGCTCCCGGCGTCTTCGTGCTCTTGTGGTCGACCGGCTTCATCGGCTCCAAATTGGGCTCGCCTTACGCAGATCCGATGGTGTTTCTCAGCATCCGTTTCGCGGCCGTGTTACCTCTGATCGCGGGCATTGCAGTCATTATGGGCGCGCGCTGGCCGACCTGTGTCCGGGCAATCGTTCATTGCATCGTCACAGGCATGCTCGTGCACGGGATTTATCTCGGCGGGGTCTTCTGGGCGGTCCACAAGGGCATGCCGGCCGGCGCGAGCGCGATCGTCGTCGGGCTTCAGCCGGTGCTGACCGTTCTGGCCGCTGCCCCGCTGCTCCACGAAAGGATCCTGCCCAAACACTGGGGCGGAATCGTCATGGGGGGCCTGGGTCTTCTCCTGGTGCTCGGACCGAAACTGGGCGAGGCGGGATCGGGCATCGACGCCGAAACCATAACAGCTGCCTTTGCCGCCGTCGTGGCGATCAGCCTCGGCACGATCTATCAGAAGCGCTTCGTGCCGACCACGGATCTGATGGCGGCCACCTTCTGGCAATATATCGGGGCTCTCCTCGTCACCGTTCCGGTGGCCTTTACCGAAAGCTGGACCGTCATCTGGTCGGGCGAATTCCTGTTCGCGCTCGGTTGGCTCACCCTGGTGCTGTCGATCGGCGCCATCCTGCTGCTGATGTTCCTGATCCGGCAGGGTGCCGTCTCGGAGGTCGCATCCCTGTTTTACCTGGTGCCGGTGGCAACCACGATCGAAGGCTATTTCCTGTTCGGCGAAACGCTGACGCTTGTTCAGATCGCAGGCATGGCCCTGATCGTCCTGGCCGTGCTGGTGATCCGCCGCAAGCCGGCGGGCGTGAAACCCGCCTGAGGATCAGAAGCTTTTTGACGCCCGCTCCCGCATGATGGTTCTCTGGCGGATGATCGCGGCATTGAGTTCCCCGCCCAGAATGAACATCATGGAACAGATGTAGAGAAACACCAGGGCGGTCATGATCCCGGCCAGGCCGCCGTAGGTGGACACATAATTCGCGAAAGTCGCCAGATAGGCACCGAAGGCGGCCCCCGATACCATCCACATCACCAGCGTGGCAAAGATCCCGGGCAGGAGGTCGACGAACCTTCGTTTACCGACCGGCAGGAGCCAGTGAATGCAGATCAGGCCAATGATCAGCAGGGAGCCCGCAACTGCATAGCGGGCGATATCGATCGACACGATGAACGGCTTCACCGCCGGCACCCAGGCCTCCACACCTGACAGCACCAACGGCGCCAGCACCACCAGAAACGTGTAGACGATCAGGACGATGGCCCCGAGGACAACGAGCACCAGCGCCTGAAGCCGCAGGAGAATGAAATTCCGCGTCTCCCGCTGGCGATAGGCCCTGTTGAGCGCGGCCCGCATGGCCTCGATGCCGTTTGAGGCAAACCAGAGCGCGGCGATGGCACCGAAGGTCAGAAGGTCGCCGCGCGGCACGGTCAGGACACGGTGGATCTCGCGCACGATCGGTTCGGCCGCCCGTTGTGGCCAGGCTTCGAAGACCAGATCGGAGGCCCGTGTCGCCGCGTCCCCGAATCCGAAGAAACCGGCAAGGGCCGCGATGAAGATCAGAAGTGGAAACACCGCCAGCAGCGCCGACAGGGCCACATGGCTTGCCATGGCGAACCCGTCGTCGCGATTGAAATGCCCAATGACGTCCTTGAGGACCTGATACGTCGCCTTAGCCCAGTTTTTCCAGTTCATGAATCTGATGTGCCCGTACCGGAGGCAAAGGTCAACAAAAGGACCCTGGTCACCAAAAGCCTATGCACCGAAAGGCGAAGAAATATCGGCTCGACAAATGACCTGCTGCAACGCAACATAGCTGCGAATTCGGGATACAATAAGCAACGAATGAAAACGGAGTGGCGTAAATGTCGACTGCAACCGTGCCGACACAAGAGCCGGGAACCAATTTTTCCGAAATGACGGCAAACGCCGTCTCCAGCCTCGACCGGCTGCTCGACATGGCGGCGCGCCAGGTCCGGGCAAAGGTCCTGGATGACGGCCGGATCTCGTCGTCGGCCATGGAACGCGAACAACGCGCGACCCACGGACTTGCCTGGCTGGCGACCTATGTGGAATCCCTGCGCCAGCTCGACGCCTATGCAAGCCGCCTTTCCGAACAGTCGCGATACGGCGAGTTGGAAGACCTGATCGTTCGCCTCGGCTTTGCCGAATATCTGGCGCAGATCTTCGGCGGCATTCCGATGAACCAGGGTGAGATCGTCCGTCTGACGGACCTCGGACTGACGATGGATGACATAGCGGACGTCCGTACGGCCGAGATCGACCAGCTGATCGCGGCCGGCAGCACCCCGGAAATCCGTCACCGGATTGCGGAGCTGATCCGCCACCAGGCCGGCAAGTCGACCTTCGGCGAGACCGGGCTTGACGAGACCTACGAGCAGATCCGCAACGAAATGCGCCGGTTCGCCGAGGACAACGTCACGCCACATGCCCATGAATGGCATCTGAAGAACGACTACATCCCGCTGGAAGTCATCGAGCAGATGTCGGAACTCGGCGTGTTCGGCCTGACCATTCCGGAGGAATACGGCGGGCTCGGCCTCGGCAAGGAATCCATGTGCGTCGTCTCCGAGGAACTGTCGCGCGCCTATATCGGCGTCGGCTCGCTCGGCACCCGCTCCGAAATTGCCGCCGAACTGATCCTGTGCGGCGGCACGGAAGAGCAGAAACAGAAGTGGCTTCCGAAGATCGCGTCGGGCGAAATCCTGCCCACCGCCGTCTTCACCGAACCCAATACCGGCTCCGACCTGGCCTCCCTGAAGACCCGCGCCGTGAGGGACGGCGACGTCTGGAAGGTCTCCGGCAACAAGACCTGGATCACGCACCCGGTCCGCGCCGATGTCATGACCCTGCTGGCGCGCACCAATCCGGAAGAGCCGGGCTACAAGGGCCTGTCCATGTTCCTGGCCGAAAAGCCCCGCGGCACCGACGAGAACCCGTTCCCGGCCGAAGGCATGAGCGGCGGCGAGATCGAGGTGCTCGGCTACCGCGGCATGAAGGAATACGAGATCGCCTTCGACGGCTTCGAGGTGAAGGCGGAAAACCTGCTCGGCGGCGAGGAAGGCCAGGGCTTCAAGCAGCTCATGCAGACCTTCGAAGGCGCCCGCATCCAGACGGCCGCCCGCGCGCTCGGCGTAGCCCAATGCGCGCTCGATCTCGGCCTGCGCTACGCGGAGGAACGCATCCAGTTCGGCAAGCCGCTGATCGACTTCCCGCGCGTCTCCGACAAGCTGGCGCTCATGACCGTGGAACTGATGATCGCCCGCCAGCTCACCTATTTCTCCGCCTGGGAGAAGGATTCCGGACGCCGCTGCGATCTGGAAGCCGGCATGGCCAAGCTCCTCGGCGCCCGTGTGGCCTGGGCGGCGGCCGACAACGCCCTGCAGATCCACGGCGGCAACGGCTTTGCCCTGGAATACGCCATCTCCCGGGTCCTGTGCGATGCCCGCATTCTCAACATCTTCGAGGGCGCCGCCGAAATCCAGGCCCAGGTCATCGCCCGGCGCATCCTCGACACCCGCGCGGTGAACTGAGCACGGTTAGAAACCAAAACCTTGGTGTTGGGGCAGATAGCCTGCGCCACCCCAAGATTGTCATCCCGGGCGAACGAAGTGAGACCCGGGAACCAGTACTCCGTGAGGCCGGTTTTCTAGCCCGAGAGGATACGGCGTACTGGGTCCCCGCCTTCGCACGGACGACAACAGGGGGTGGGGTCAGGCCGCACCAATTCCCGAATTTGTTATCAGACATGCGGCGCGGCATTCATTTGCCGCGCCGTTGATGTTTCCTAACGGTCCCTAACCGCTATTTCACGGTAATCGTGATCCGTTCCGACATCACCGGCGGATTGTGGGGAATGTGGCTCCAGTCGCCCAGCACGAGTTGCAGGGTGTGGGGGCCGGCCGGCAATTCGACACTCGTTTCCGTCTGGCCGCCGCCGAAATGGCGGTGCTGGTCGTCGGACGGGATCGGCTCGTTGAGCGCTTCGCCCTCCAGAGTGGTATCGATCAGCAGATGGTGATGGCCGGTGTTCTTCTTGTCCTCGACCCCGGCCGGAGCGACGCCCATGCCGGACAGGCCGAACTGGATCTTGACAGGATTGGCGACCGTATCGCCGTTTTTCAGATTGATGAAATAGACCTTGGCGCCTTCAGGTGCCGGCGTTTCGCCGGCCTGAACCGAAACCGGCGCCAGAAATGCCGCAAGCGCGGCGATCGCAAATAAATTCCTGACTTCAAACATAGTCCCCTCCTGAGGCACTTCTACAAAAGACAACTCCTGACCCACGGCATGTTCCCTTGCGGGAGCCGGCATCCTCGCATGATTGCCGAAAGGAGGAAACGCTTGAAGGCACCCCTTGCCGCTCCTATCTTGTGAGCATGACCCCAAGGATTGGACAGCATCATGACGTCGCCGTTTGACGATCTCAACTTCGATCCCGAAATCCTCGGGCCGGAAGAAGAGCAGCGCCGGAGCGTCCGCGACAGGCTGGCAAGAACCGTGCGCAAGGCCGCAAGGCAGATCCCCTTCATGGATGATGTCCTTGCCACTTACTATTGCGCATTCGATCCCGCCACACCCCGCAAGGTCCGGACCACGGCCATTGCCGCGCTTGCCTATTTCGTGCTGCCGCTGGACGGCATTCCCGACATTCTGCTCGGCATCGGTTTCGGCGACGACGCGGCCGTGCTGCTGGCCTCGATCGCCCTGATCCGGAGCCACATCCGCGACGAACACTATGAAGCGGCCCGCAAGGCCCTTGAAGACGACGAGATCTAGAGCGGCTTCGGGCTTTCCGGCTTATTCGAACGCCACTGGCCGGAGCTTCGCCCGGCAATGATCCAATAGACCAGACCACCGAAAAACCCTGCGGCGAGGGCCACCGATGTTCCGGGCCTCGGGCCTGCATCCATGGTTTCGCCACCGAGTGTCCACAGTCCAAGTGCGATCAGGCCGGCCGCCGCCAGGTGATAGATAATCCCCCGCCAGGCGAGTGCCTCGGCCAGGACGATGGCCACGGCTGCGGGAACGAACGCAAGGCTGCCCAACACGCTTGCGGTCACGAGGCCGGTGCCGAGCATCGCCGCAAAGGCAATCGGATCCTGATCCGGTCCGCCGGTCTGGAACAGGCCCCAGGAAAGGAAGACGCCGGCCGCCAGTACACCCGCTATGAAGCCGCAAACGATCCGAAGGATCTGCCAGACCAGTTTGCCGCCGTGAACCATGATTGGTTTCCTTTTATCCGGTGCGCCGAAGCAGCGACCTTTCGAATGCCACATCTAAAGAGCAAGATTATGAAATTCAAATGCCTGACCGACAAAAACCCGGTACTATGCATTGCGCCACGATAACGACCATGAAGTGTGGCAAGGCAGGGAAACAATTGACCCCGAACGACACTGAAACACCGATTCCGGTTGACATTTTGCCCATTTCGCCGGATTTTCTAGGACTGCCTTGTCCGGCATCCGATGACCTGTCAACCTCGGCGCTCGCGTGCGGGGTTGTTGGTGTATCGTCCCGGCAGGTATTATATTCGAGCACGTAACTGCAACGTTAGAGGAGTTAGCGACCATTCGCCGTCCGTTCCGCGCCCCGCCCCCGACCAAGGAAGGCCCGCGCACCAACCAAGAAATTCGCGTTCGCGAAGTCCAGCTGATCGATCATGAAGGCTCCAACAGGGGCATTATTCCGACCGAAGAGGCCATGGATATCGCCATGGAAGCAGGTCTCGACCTGGTAGAGATCCAGCCGAATGCGCAGCCGCCAGTCTGCAAGATCCTGGACTATGGCCGCTACAAATACCAGGCGCAGAAAAAAGCTGCCGAAACCCGCAAGAAGCAGAAGACCGTCGAGATCAAGGAGATCAAGATGCGTCCGAACATCGACACCCACGACTACGAGGTGAAGATGAAAAACATGCTGCGGTTCTTCAACGACGGCGACAAGGTCAAGGTGACGCTCCGGTTCCGTGGCCGCGAAATGGCCCACCAGGACCTGGGCATGAAGCTCCTGAACAAGGTGCGCGAGGAAACGGCGGAAATCGCCAAGGTCGAAGCCCATCCCAGGCTGGAAGGCCGGCAGATGGTGATGATCCTCGCACCGATCAAATAAGCGGATCAACCGCTGCGGATGAGTGTCCGTTTGAAATGCAAACCCCGCCAATCGGCGGGGTTTTCGTTTGTCCGGTATCGGTTATCCGATCGTCACCCAGCCATCGGTTTTTTCCGAGGCGAACAGGGCATCGAGGATGGCCATGTTCTGGACGGCGTCTTCGGGTCCGTAGGGGAGCTTGATGTCTCCCAGGATCGAGCGGCCGAACGTATCGACGAGTTCGGCATATTGATCGCTCGCCGGGATCGTCTCGGAAGTCGCCGCCCCATCGCCTAGGATAGAACCGTCGTCGAGACGGATGACGGTCTCCTGCTGCTGAGGAGCGTTATAGGGGATCACGATCTCCAGGCGCTTTTTCGTGCCGCACAGATTGATCCGCTGATAGGGAACCATTTGGGTCGACACGGTGAAATCGAGCCGGCGCCCCTCGCCGAAATCCAGGATCCCGCTGGACAGACGGTCGGTCTTCATGACCGGATCCCGGTCGATCAGAGAGATTGCCCGCCTCGGCTCCGCCTCGAAGAAATAGCGTGCCGCCACCATCGGATAGCAGCCGATATCCAGAAGCGCGCCGCCGCCGATGTCGGCCATGTTGCGGATGTTGCCGGGATCGGCGTTGTAGTAGCTGAAAAACGACTGGATCGCGCGAAGCTCGCCCAGTTCGCCGGACCGGACGATCTCCCGCGCCCGGATCCACTGCGGATGGACGCGCACCATAAAGCCTTCGGCGACCAGCCGGTCCTTCGGCAGGGCCAGGAGCTGGCGCGCCTCTTCCGCATTCAATGCAACCGGCTTCTCGCAAAGGACATGCTTGCCGGCTTCGACCGCCTGGATCGTCAGCGGCACATGCATGTGGTTCGGCAGGGGATTGTAGACCGCGTCGATATCCGGATCGGCGAGCAGATCCTCGTAGCTCCCGTAAGTCTTCGGAATATCCAGCTCCGTGGCGGCGGCTTTCGCACGGGCCATGTCCCGCGACGCGATCGCGAGGGTAGTTCCGGTTTGCGAACGCCCGATGGCCGGAATGAATTTCTCCAACCCGATCTTCGCCGTCGACAGAATTCCCCACCGAATGGATTTTGCCTGCCCCGTCATTGTCCGCCTCCATGAAACTGTTCTGAGGAACGCCCCTCAGAATGGGAGAACAGTCATGGCAAGCCCCGGCCGGACAGACAAGGCCCGGGAAGAAAAATCAGTACTTCTTGGGCACGTAGAGATGCTCGGGCAAAACCTTGCGCTCGTAGTCCGGGTTGAACACCCGGTCGGGAAGCGTGATCGGATCATGGGGAACTTCTTCGTAAGGCACCATCGACAGGAGGTGGCTGATGCAGTTCAGCCGGGCCTGCTTCTTGTCGTTGCCTTCCACGATGAACCAGGGTGCTTCCGGGATATTGGTCCGCTCGAAGGTTTCTTCCTTCGCCTTGGTGTAGTCCTCCCAGCGCACGCGGGATTCCAGGTCCATCGGGCTCAGCTTCCACTGTTTCAGCGGATCGTGGATGCGTACCAGGAAGCGAAGCTGCTGTTCCTGGTCGGTGATCGAGAACCAGTATTTGACCAGCCGGATGCCGGACCGCACCAGCATGCGCTCGAACTCCGAGACATCATTGAAGAATTGCTCGACCTGGGGCTCGTCCGCAAAGCCCATGACCCGTTCGACGCCGGAGCGGTTGTACCAGGACCGGTCGAACAGGACCATTTCGCCGGCGGCCGGCAGATGCGGAACATAACGCTGGAAATACCACTGGGTCTTTTCCCGCTCCGTCGGCGCGGGCAGCGCCACCACGCGGCAGACGCGGGGATTGAGCCGTTGCGAGATCCGCTTGATCACTCCGCCCTTGCCGGCGGCATCGCGGCCCTCGAAGATGACCACCAGCTTTTCGCCGCTGTGCTGGACCCAGTCCTGCATCTTCACCAGTTCGGCCTGTAGCCGCAGCAGCTCGTGAAAGTAGGTATTCCGGTCGATCGAGGACTTGTGCTTCAGCTCGGAAATAAAGGCGAGATCCTTGGCGATCAGCAGGTCGTCGATCTCCATCTCCAGCTCTTCGTCCAGGCTGTCTTGCCATTCCGCCTCGACCCAGCTCCTGGCACTGTCGTCGCTCATCGCATTTCCCTTCGATCCTGATTGGCTTGATCTCAATCGTACTGTGAACAGGGTCTGTGTGTAGCTTTTTTGACAGTTTCCCTTCCGGCTAGAGCGCGGCACCCCTGCTTCACCAGATTTCAGTTGAAAATGAATGATCGTTCATTTATTTTTGAAATCGGGAGGACATAAAAGACATGCAAGTCGCGGCGGAACAGCCGGCCCGCAGAAAGGGCGATCAGACCGCGCGCCGCGTGCGCGAGGCGGCGCTGAAGCTGTTCGCACGCCATGGCTATGCGGCCGTCTCCATCCGCCAGATCGCGACCGATGTGGGCGTCCAGCCGGGCGCCCTCTACAATCATTTCCCGACCAAGCAGGACATCCTGAAGGATCTCATGCTGACCCATATGGCCGACCTGCTGGCGGCATGGGAGCGGGACGTCGCCGATCGGTCTCCGGACGAGGATCCGCTCGACGCCTTCGTGCGCTTCCATATCCGCTATCACCTTGAGCGCGCCGACGAAGTGTTCGTCGCCTATATGGAGCTGCGCAACCTGGAGCCGGAGAATTTCGCCGAGGTCGAGGCCGCCAGGCAGAAATACGAAAAGATCCTCTCCGACATTCTGGAAGACGGCGTCAGGGTCGGGCGCTATGCCGTCGCCGACCCGAAGGTCGCCACCCGTGCCATCATCGCCATGCTGACCGGCATACCGACCTGGTACCGGCCCGGCCGCGGCCTTTCCCGACAAGACATCGAAACCCTTTATCTGACGATGGTGCGAAAGTGCATGGCACCCGACACACCATCGAAACCCATGGGAGCCGGATGACATGAGCATCCTTAAATCAAGTCTATCCCCGCGCAGCGCCGAATTCGCGGCCAACCGCAAGGCCCATGAGGATGCCCTGGAGCTGGTGCGCACCGCCGCACAGGTCGCGCTCGACGGCGGCGGCGAAACCGCCCGCCAGCGCCATGTCTCCCGCGGCAAGATCCTGCCGCGCGAACGGGTCTCCCGCCTGCTCGATCCGGGTTCGCCGTTTCTGGAAGTCGGCATGCTCGCCGCCCACGACATGTATGACGGTGCGGCACCTTCGGCCAGCATGATCGCCGGCATCGGGCGGGTGGAAGGCCGCGAGGTCATGATCCTTGCCAACGATGCCACGGTGAAGGGCGGCACCTATTATCCCATGTCGGTGAAGAAGCACCTGCGCGCCCAGGAAATCGCCGAGCAGAACAACCTGCCTTGCGTTTATCTGGTGGATTCGGGCGGCGCCAACCTTCCCCAGCAGGACGAGGTCTTCCCCGACCGGGATCACTTCGGCCGGATCTTCTACAATCAGGCCAACATGTCGGCGAAAGGCATTGCCCAGATCGCCGTCGTCATGGGGTCGTGCACCGCCGGCGGCGCCTATGTGCCGGCCATGTCGGACGAGACCATCATCGTCAAGAACCAGGGCACGATCTTCCTGGCCGGCCCGCCGCTGGTGAAGGCGGCAACCGGCGAGGAAGTCACAGCCGAAGACCTCGGCGGTGGCGACGTCCACACGCGCCTGTCCGGCGTGGCCGATCACCTCGCCCGCGACGACGCCCATGCGCTGGCCCTCGCCCGTCGCGCGATCGCCAGCCTCAACCGGATCAAGCCGACAAGCGTGGAACGGCAGACGCCGGAAGACCCGCTCTACGATCCGGAGGAAATTCTCGGCGTCGTGCCCGGCGACCTGAAGACGCCTTATGACATCCGCGAGGTGATTGCCCGCGTCGTCGACGGCTCCCGCTTCGACGAATTCAAGGCGCGCTACGGCACAACGCTCGTCTGCGGCTTCGCCCATATTCACGGACTGCCGGTCGGCATCATCGCCAACAACGGCGTGCTCTTCTCCGAGAGCGCCGTCAAGGGCGCCCATTTCGTCGAGCTGTGTTCCCAGCGCAAGGTGCCGCTGGTCTTCCTGCAGAACATCACCGGCTTCATGGTCGGCCGCAAATACGAGGCCGGCGGCATCGCCAAGGACGGCGCCAAGCTGGTGACGGCGGTGGCCACCACCAAGGTGCCGAAGATCACCATGCTGGTCGGAGGCTCCTTCGGCGCCGGCAATTACGGCATGTGCGGCCGCGCCTACAGCCCGCGCTTCCTGTGGACCTGGCCGAACTCGCGCATTTCGGTGATGGGCGGCGAACAGGCCGCCGGCGTGCTCGCCACCGTCCGACGCGACGGCATCGAGCGCAAGGGCGGCTCCTGGTCAGCGGAAGACGAGGCGGCCTTCAAGCAGCCGATCATCGACCAGTTCGAGGAACAGGGTCATCCGCTCTATGCCTCCGCCCGCCTCTGGGACGACGGCATCGTCGATCCGCGCAAGACCCGCGACATTCTCGGCCTGTCCCTGTCGGCCGCCCTCAACGCCCCGATCGAAGACACGCGCTTCGGCCTGTTCAGGATGTGATGTCATGTCTCTCGAGCGGCTGAAGCAGAAGTATCCGGGCGCCGAAACCTTCAGGTTCGGGGACGGACCGGACCTATGCGACCGGTTGACCGCCCTCGTCCGCGAAGGCAGGAAGACGGCCACATGCGACGCACTCCGCAACTTCGAAACCGGCGGCGAGGCCATGCCGGTGACCGGACGCCGGGACATCGCCCTGAACTGGGATGGCTCGCCTGCTCTCGTCATCGAAACCACGGATGTCACGATCCGGCGATTTTGCGACGTCGGCGAAGACTTCGCCCTCGCCGAGGGGGAAAACGATGACCTTGCCGGCTGGCAACGGGACCACCAAACGTATTTCGAAAGAAACGGCGGTTTCGATCCCGAAATGGACCTGGTCTGCGAGCGGTTCAGGGTCGTCGAAGACCTTCATCCCGGCCCGAAGGGAGGTTAGCGGCATGGCACCAATTCAGATCCTCGTCGGAGACATCACCAGGATGGAAGTCGACGCCATCGTCAATGCCGCCAACTCGTCGCTGCTCGGCGGCGGCGGGGTCGACGGCGCGATCCACCGCGCCGCCGGTCCGGAGCTTCTGGCCGAATGCCGGACTCTCGGCGGCTGCGAGGCAGGAGATGCGAAGATCACCGGCGGCTATAACCTGCCCGCCCAATACGTGATTCACACCGTCGGGCCGGTCTGGCGCGGCGGCAATGACGGCGAACCCGAGCTGCTTGCCTCCTGTTACGAAACCGCGCTCAGGCTCGGCGCCGCAAAGGGCTGCAAGACCTTTGCCTTCCCGGCGATTTCGACCGGCATCTACGGCTATCCAGCCGACCAGGCGGCGGAGATCGCCGTCGACACAATCCGCGAGACACTCACCGATCTGCCCCAGATCGAGAATGTGGTCCTCGTCGCCTTCGACGCTTCCAGCAAAACCCACCTCGAAACCGCTTTGAGGAGAGCTCAATCGTGATGTTCAGGAAAATCCTCATTGCCAACCGCGGCGAAATCGCCTGCCGGGTGATGCAGACCGCCAAAAGGCTCGGCATTCGCACGGTCGCCGTCTATTCCGATGCGGACGCCAATGCGAAACATGTCGCCATGGCCGACGAAGCCTACCGGCTCGGCCCGGCACCCGTCGGCGAAAGTTATCTCAAGATCGACGCCATCATCGATGCCTGCCGCCGAAGCGGCGCGGAAGCGGTGCATCCGGGTTACGGTTTCCTGTCGGAAAATCCGGTCTTCGTCGATGAACTCACAAAGGCCGGCATTGCCTTCATCGGCCCGAGCGCCGACGCGATCCGCGCCATGGGCCTGAAGGACGCCGCCAAGGCGCTGATGGTGGAGGCCGGCGTACCGGTCGTGCCCGGCTACCACGGCGACAACCAGGACCCGGCGTTCCTGAAGCAGCAGGCCGACCAGATCGGCTATCCGGTGCTGATCAAGGCGCGCGCCGGTGGCGGCGGAAAGGGCATGCGCCGGGTCGACGACCCGAGGGATTTCCTGAGCGCATTGGAAGGCGCTCAGCGCGAGGGCGAAGCCAGCTTCGGCGACGGCCGGGTGCTGATCGAGAAATATCTGACCAAGCCGCGCCACATCGAGATCCAGGTCTTCGGCGACAATCACGGCAATGCCGTGCACCTGTTCGAGCGCGACTGCTCGCTGCAGCGCCGCCATCAGAAGGTGATCGAGGAGGCGCCTGCCCCGGACATGCCGGAGGCCATGCGCAAGGCCATGGGCGAGGCCGCCGTCACCGCCGCCAAGGCCATCGACTATTCCGGTGCCGGCACCATCGAGTTCATCGCCGATGTCTCCGAAGGCCTGAGCGCGGACCGGTTCTATTTCATGGAAATGAACACCCGGCTTCAGGTGGAACACCCGGTGACCGAAATGATCACCGGCGAGGACCTGGTCGAGTGGCAGCTTCAGGTCGCGGCCGGCAATCCCCTGCCTAAGGCCCAGGAGGAGATCAGCTTCTCCGGCTGGGCCTTCGAGGCCCGGCTCTACGCCGAAGACGCGCCCAAAGGCTTCCTGCCTGCCATCGGCACGCTCTCCCATCTGCGCTTTCCGGAAGAAACCGCACGGATCGACAGCGGCGTGCGCCCGGGCGACGAAATCACGCCTTTCTACGATCCGATGATCGCAAAGGTGATCGTTCACGGACCGACCCGCGATACCGCGCTGGCCAAGCTGCTTGCGGCGCTGGAGGAAACGGAGGTTGCCGGCTGCGTGACCAACGCGGCCTTCCTGGCAAGCCTGTGCCGTCACCAGGGCTTTTCGAAAGGCGATGTCGACACCGGCCTGATCGACCGCGACCTGCAGAGCCTGATCGCCGAGGCACCGCCCTCCGATGAGGCCATCGCGCTGGCGGCGCTGGCGGCCCTCGGCCTGACCGAGCCGCGCAAGGGCACCGATCCCTGGGACAGTCTCGCCGGCTGGCGCATGTGGAGCGCATCGCGCCAATACGCCCTTCTGGAAATCGACGGCGAACGCCTTGATGTCGAGGTGCACGCGCTCGGCGCCCGGCGATTTGCCGTTCATCTGGATGGCGAGCCGCAGATATACGACCTGCGCGAAATCAGCGACGGCACCATCGTCTTCAACTGCAACGGGGCCCGTCGGTCTGCCTCGATTGCCATGGGGAACAACGATGTCACCGTATTCTTCGGCGGGGTCGCGCGCAGTTTCGGCCTGCCGGACCGTCTCGCGGGCGAGGACGAGGCCGCAGGTGCCGGCGACCAGCTCATCGCCCCCATGCCGGGACTGGTGAAACTGCTGCAGGGCAAGCCCGGCGACACGGTCACCCGGGACCAGCCGCTTATTGTCCTGGAAGCCATGAAGATGGAGCACACGCTGAAAGCCCCGCGCGACGGCGTGATCGGCGAAGTGCTGGTCGCGGCCGGCGAACAGGTCCAGGACGGCACCGTGCTTCTGGTGCTTCAGGAGGAGGAGGAAAGCGATGCTGCCTGAGGCCTCGACCTACGAGGCGCTCTTAAGCCGCTTCTCCTGGGATATTCCGGACGCCTTCAACATCGGCACGGCTGTCTGCGACGCCTGGGCCGACAGGGAACCGGACCGGGAAGCGCTCGTATTTGCGGAAGAAGGCGGCGAGACCACAAGTTACAGCTACGCCGACCTGAAACGGCACTCCAACCGGCTCGCCAATCTGTTCGCGTCCCGCGGCGTCCATCCGGGCGACCGGGTGGGGGTACTGCTGCCGCAGACGCCGGAAACCGCCTTCGCCCATATCGCGGCCCTCAAGCTCGGCGCGATCACCATCCCGCTGTTCACCCTCTTCGGCGACGAAGCCCTCGCCTATCGCCTCGGCAATTCCGGGGCAAAGGTGGTCGTCACCGACACCGGCGGTGCGGCGAAGCTGGAAAAGATCCGGCACGAGTTGCCTGAGCTGCAGACGGTCTTCTGCATCGACGGTGCTGTGCATGGCGCAGACCATCTGGCGCCCGCCATGGCGGAGCAGCCGGACACCTTCGCGCCGAAACAGACCAGGGCCGACGACCCGGCGATCATCATCTACACCTCCGGCACCACCGGCCAGCCCAAGGGCGCGCTGCACGGCCACCGGGTGCTGCTCGGCCATCTGCCCGGCGTTGAGATGAGCCACGATTTCCTGGGCCGGCCCGGCGACCGCATCTGGACACCCGCCGACTGGGCCTGGATCGGCGGCTTGCTCGACGTGCTCATGCCGGCCCTTTATCTCGGCGTGCCGGTCGTTGCCTGCCGTTTCAGGAAATTCACGCCCGAGGCCGCCTTCGACCTGCTGGAGCGCGAGAAGATCCGCAACACCTTCCTGCCACCCACCGCGCTCAAGATGATGCGCCAGGTGGAAAGCCCCGAGACGCGCTGGAAGCTGAACCTGCGTTCGGTGGCGTCGGGCGGCGAAACCCTGGGCGCGGAACTGATCGGCTGGGGCCGCAGGACGTTCGGCCTGACGATCAACGAATTCTACGGCCAGACTGAATGCAACATGATCGTCTCCAGTTCTGCCGCGATCATGGAGGCCCGCCCCGGCATCATGGGCCGCCCCGTACCCGGCCACGACGTCAATGTGGTCGATGACCAGGGCAACGTGCTGGGCGACGATGAGCTGGGCAACATCGCCGTCCGGCGCCCCGACCCGGTGATGTTCCTTGGCTACTGGAACAACCCGCAAGCCACGGAAAAGAAATTCGCCGGCGACTGGCTGCTGACCGGAGACACCGGCATGCGCGATCGTGAGGGCTGGATCCGCTTCGTCGGCCGCGACGACGATGTCATCACCTCCTCCGGCTACCGCATCGGACCGGGAGAGATCGAGGACTGCCTGCTGAAACACCCGGCCGTCGCCCTTGCCGGCGTCGTCGGCAAGCCGGACACGCAGCGCACCGAGATCGTCAAGGCCTTCATCGTCCTGAAGGACGGCATGACCGGCAGCGACGAATTGGCAAAGGAAATTGCCGATTTCGTCAAAACCCGCCTTGCGGCGCATGAATATCCGCGCGAAATCAGCTTCGTCGATGCCCTGCCCATGACCACCACCGGCAAGGTGATCCGCCGCGAATTGCGCGACCGCGCCACACAAGAAACGAAAGCCTGAGACATGTCCGACTTTGTCACCATCTTCGAAATGGGTCCCCGCGACGGGTTGCAGAACGAGAAGAATTTCGTCCCGACCGAAGACAAGATCCGGCTGGTCGACATGCTGTCCGACTGCGGCTTCCGCAAGATCGAGGTCACCAGCTTCGTCAGCCCCAAATGGGTGCCGCAGATGGCCGATGCGGGCGAGGTCATGGAAGGCATTCACCGCCATCCGGGCGTCTTCTACACGGCCCTGACCCCGAATGTGAAAGGCTACACGGCGGCCCGGAACGTGTCCGTCGACGAGGTCGCCATTTTCGGTGCGGCCTCGGAAGGCTTTTCGAAAAAGAACATCAACTGCTCCGTCGCCGAGAGCATCGAGCGCTTCAAGCCGCTGATTGAAAAGGCTCACGAAGACGGACTGCCGGTACGCGGCTACATTTCCTGCGTCACCGACTGTCCCTATGACGGACCGACCCCGCCGGAAAAAGTCGCCAGCGTCGCGAAGCTGCTTCACGAACTCGGCTGCTACGAAATCTCCCTTGGTGACACCATCGGCGCCGGCACGCCTGAGACGATCGCGCGCATGCTCGACGCGGTTCTGGCCGAAGTTCCCGCCGACCGCCTTGCCGGCCACTATCACGACACCAAGGGCCGGGCGCTGGAGAACATCGAGGTCAGTCTCGAAAAGGGCCTGCGCACCTTCGATTCCGCTATCGGCGGCCTCGGCGGCTGCCCCTATGCGCCGGGTGCCAAGGGCAATGTCGCGACCGAGGCGGTCGCGGATCTGATGGTCCGAAAAGGCTTCGAGACCGGCCTGGACATGGCAAAACTCGCCGAAGTCTCCGTCTTTGCCCGTAGCCTGAGGAGCGACAGCGAATGACTTTTGAGACCATTGCGATCGACATCGACGAACGCGGCGTCGCGACGCTTCTTTTGAACCGTGCCGACAAGCACAATTCCCTGTCCGCGAAGATGATCGACGAACTGACGGAGGCCGCCCGGCAGCTTGCCGCCGACGAGGCCGTGCGCGTCGTTGTCCTGACCGGGGCCGGCGCAAGCTTCTGCGCCGGTGGCGATCTCGGCTGGATGCGCGAACAGTTTGCTGCAACACGCGAGACCCGCATGGCCGAGGCGCGCAAACTGGCGATGATGCTGAAGGCCCTTAACGAGCTGCCCAAGCCGGTCATCGGCCGGGTGCAGGGCCAGGCCTTCGGCGGCGGCATCGGCATGATGAGCGTCTGCGATACGGTGGTCGCGGTCGAGGATGCCAAATTCGGCCTGACGGAAGTCCGCCTCGGCCTGATCCCGGCGACGATCAGCCCCTATGTTCTGGCCCGCATGGGCGAAGGCAAGGCGCGCCGCGTGTTCATGTCCGCCCGGATCTTCGGGGCGCAAGAGGCACGGGATCTCGATCTCGTGGCAAAGGTGGTCCCGGCGGAAGGTCTGGATGCGGCCGTGGAAACGGAAATCAAACCCTATCTTGCCGCAGCTCCCGCAGCCCTTGCCGCCAGCAAGGCGCTGGCGCGGTCGCTCGGCCCGGACATGTCCGACGCCGTCATCGACGACACCATCCGCCGCCTGGCCGACACCTGGGAAACACCGGAGGCGCAGGAGGGCATTTCCGCCTTCTTCGACAAGCGCAAGCCGAACTGGGTGGCCTAGGTCATCCCAAGCGCGTTCGCTGGCAAAGCTCACTCCCCGCAGTTCGTCATCCAGGCCAAGCGAAGCGCAGAGCCGGGACCGAAGAGCCGAGGTGTTGGTTACTCCGTCATTCCAGATCTGCACGCAGCTTCGCTGCATTTGTCTGGAATGACGTAAAGAAAAGTCACACGCAGAATCCAGATCAGGTCTTGTTCTGCCGGTATTTCCGGACCGCAGCGGCGATCCGGGCAACATCCACCTGTTCGCTCTCCGGCTCGGGCTTACGGCCGTAGAGCTTTTCGCGGGTCTTGCGGATTTTCTTGCGCTGACGTTCGCTGAGGTCTTCCGGCAGATCGACCCCCGCACGGTCCATACCGATCAGGATCCGCTGCAGATCCGGGATCACCTCTGAGGACACAGCGAATTGCGAACCGTCCTTGCGGGTGAAGACCAGGGTCTTGGTCTGTTCGGCCCCGGACAGCAGCGCCACCTTCCCCCGGCTCCTGGAACCGACCGCCGAAAGAAGCCAGCCGACCCCGCCCCGCGCGTTCCACACCCGCACGCGTACCCCTTTCAGGTCCACGTAAGGCACCCGCGCCCGTAGGCCGAGCTGGGCGAATTCGAAGCCATTGCCGAAAAAGCGCATCCACGACGTTTCCTGCCGGACCGCGATCATGAAGATCGGGATGGACAGACTGGCCGGTACAAGCAGGACCGCAAACAGCACCACACCGGCACCCGATCCGTAGAGCGCCCCTAGAAATGACAGGGAGAACAGCGAAATTCCCACCGTGAAGCCGATCGCATCGGTCATCCAGACCGGTGGTTTGGGCACCGGTTTCACCGCGCCCTTAGGCACCTTCGGCCGTGGCATGGCGGTATAGATACCGACCCCGGCGATCAGGCAAAGCAAGCCGCTCAGCGGGCTCAGGAAACTGAGCGCACCGACAATACCGAGCACGCCGAGGAAGAGCGGAAGCAGACGTCTTAGCAGTTCAAGTTTCGCAGTCCTGCCCATAATGGCCTCCGGTCGACCGGGCTTGAGGATCCGAATCGTGACCGCGCGCTGATTCGTTCCCCGGTATGATGGAAACAAAAGTGAATCCGCTTTACCCGCAGGTCAAGAAATCTCCGGCTTTCCGCTGAGGATACAGTTTTGCGCAAGCACTGCGTGAAAGCCGTTTTCCGTCATGAACGCAATCTGAACGACCGATTCAGTCCGGGTTCCGGATCCGGTTGCTAATTCTGTTCCTGTCATCGCAACGCGGCACCGCCGCAGCAAACCAGAGCAGAGGAATTAGACCCATGACCCGCAAGTTCATTATCTCGACAGCAACCGCAATCGCCCTCACCGTTTTCGCAGCTCCCGCCATGGCCGGCGGCATCACCATCGACCAGTTCGGTTTCGGCAATTCCGCCGGCGGCGAACAGTCCGGCTTCGATAACGTCATCGGCGTCTTCCAGAACGGCCTGCACAACAATTCGGTCACGCATCAGTTCGGCAACCACAACACCGCCGCAACCGGTCAGGAAGGTTTCAACAACGACGCCGACATCTGGCAGAACGGCCATGGCAATTCCGGCGGCGTCGGGCAGTTCGGCGCGAACCACACCGCGGTCCTGACCCAGGACGGCAACGGCAACGTGGCCGCCGGCGTTCAGGTCGGCAACGGCTGCAACGCCAATGTCTCCCAGTCCGGCGGCGGCAATGTCGCGGCCTTCGTCCAGACCTGCCCGTAATCCCACTCCGGCACGTTCTTCCAACAATCTCCTCGACGGACCGGGCAAGGTCCCGGCCGTCGCCGGAAAGGAAAGCCCATGTTGAAACATTCCAGACCCGCACTCGCCGGCATTCTCGTCGCCCTAGCAGGCGTGACCCTGTGGACAGCGGACGACAGCCAGGCCGGCAGCGAAACCGCACGCTGCGAAATCGGCGCCACCGTCACCGGCGGCATGATCGCCCTGACCGGCCAGGCCACGGCAGCTCCCGATGTATCCGGCACCTACCGGCTCACCGTTCTGGGCTCCGGCGCCAGCGGAAACACCAGCATCAGCCAGGGCGGCCGTTTCACCACCTCGTCCGACGGCACGGCCACACTCGGCAAGGTGATGCTCGGCAATTCCGGCGCCGTCTATGAAGCCGACCTCAAGATCGCCATCGGCAGCGAAACCCATAGCTGTTCGGAAACTTTCGGCGGCCGCATCTGACCGCTTCAATCCAATACGCAATCAAATTTAAACCTGAAGGGAAAAGACCCATGAAAACCGCAATCGCAAAAACCCTCACGGCAGCCACCATTGCCAGCTTCGTTTCCATCGGCTCGGCCTTTGCCGGCGGCGCGATTTCAATCAATATCGCTCCGACCGACGCCGACCAGGCGACCGCCATGCGCGCCGGCCTTGCCATGTACTCCGTCTTCAACGGCATCAAGCAGGGCGGCGGCATCAAGCAGAACGGCTTCGGCAACATGGCCGGTGTCCTGCAGAACGGCCTCGGCAACAACGCCGTCGTGCATCAGGAGGGCAACGACCATAACGGCACCATCCAGCAGAACGGCAACAACAATTCCTACGGCCTGTTCCAGTTCGGCCAGGGCACCGACGCCCACATCGCCCAGAACGGCAACGGCCAGACCGGCGCAACCTTCCAGTTCGGCTGGTAAGACGATGGAACACGAACCCAACCTGGCGGCCTGCGACATGCGCCGCCGGGTTTTTCGTTTACTTCAGGATCTGCAATTTCTCCTCGACGCCCTCGCGCAGCAACTGTGCTTCCAACGGGGATGATCCAAAAATCATCCCGATGACGAGCAGAACGCCGTCGTGTTCATCCAGGTCCACGGCCCTCGCGGAGGCCGCTACGGGCATTCCGTCAACCGTGCCCGTCCCGATGCCCCAGGCCGATTGCCGTCCTCTCCAGATCGAGCCGGTCGAGAAAGTCAGCGTGTCGATTCCTATGCCCCTAAGGGCGCTGCGGGCGACCCTCATCGTGTCCGCCTCCGGATCCGCCAGCTTGCGGCCTTGACCGAGAAAACCCACCGAAATCGTTTTGTCCTCGGAGAGTTGGTGCAACAGCGTTATTACCTCAATCCGCCCGCCATCGGCGGCGATCTGGTGCTGAACGTCCTTGATGAACTGACCGTCCCATAGGATCTTCACGTGAACGTCCGGATACACATGTTCGACAAGCTTGTCTTCCCAGACCGGCTTCAAGAGCCTGCCGGCTCGGGCAAGCGATCCATCCATGCCTGCCAGAACCTGATCGACCATCTCGGGCGTGATGTAGGCAAGGCCGTTGGGTGTCTCTATCGGTGAGCCCTTGGCCGCCGCTTCAATCATCCTCTCACCGTTTGCAATCTTGGATGCTACTTTTTGTTTGCTGCCCGTCCCGTCGAAGGCCGTCAGCACTGCTTCTTTTGCAGCTTCATATCCCGGTGTTTTCACAACCCGCCCGTTGTTCATGGAGGCTCTTACGCTGAGCCACGCTTCGCGCTGGTATTTCAACCCGCTGGTCAGAGCCTTCTCCAGAAACCGCAGATAGGCGGCTTTGCCCGCATCGTCCTTGAACATCGATCGCGGCATCGCCTCCCAGAAATCCGCATGCATCTCCCTGGTAAGGTAGCCGTCGACGCTCATGACGGTCTGCCAAATTTCCTGTTGCCGGGGTGACAAGCCCTCTCTTGCTTCCACGGGAAGACAGACGAGGAACCCCATGACGATCGACAGAAAAAGCTTTCGGACGAGGTTCGCCACCATGTTCACGCACTCCAAAGTTGTTCTTTCTTTGTTCTTCTCGCAATAATAAGCGCCGGTGTCAATCAGCGGCCCGTTGGTCTGTTCGCACAACGGAGAATTCGGAAAGCGATAAAAGGTTCAAACATTCAGATGCCTGAGATTTCATCGGAATTTGCGGCCTGAAATATTTGTGGACCGTCCGGTTGAGTGAAATCGAACAGATTTCATAAGCTTAGTTGAAAGGAATTTGCGATATGTCTCATCTCCAGTTCGCGCTGTACCGAGATTTGTATGCTACCTATAGTATTAGACTTTATGGCCTCGAACGCGGTGTCGTTTTTGCAGGAAGAACTTCGGTCGCAGGGTTTGTTTCTAAGATCAGGCGCCGACTTTGCCGAGTTCACCGGCGCGCTGCGCGGCATCGACAGAAGTCTGACCGAACATTTTTCGGTCCAGTACCAGACCATCATGCCGCCGCAGGGGTTCTGGATCATGCTGACCGACGAATGGGGGATACCGGTGGGCACGGTGGCAGCCCGCCTGGACGATCTCGGCCCGACCTCCCTCGCTGATTTCTGGAAAATCTACCTGCCGCGAACCTACACCGCCGAAGATGGAAAACCGGTCGAGTTGAAGGACCGGCAACCGTCCTTCTGCCAGGACACCAGGGGCCGGATCATCTATCTGGGGGAAATGTGGGTCGCCGAACGGTATCGCCACCGGGGTGTTGCCGCAGCGCTTGCGAAGCTGATCCAGGTCAAGGCCTTCCAGCGGTTTTCGCCGGTAACGGGCCTTTATGTCTGGATGCGGCCCCAGCATGCGTCATCCGGTTTTGCTCAGGCCTGCGGCTTCCAGACGATCGTGCCGGATGCCATCAAATGGTCCAAGCCACCTGCGGTACGGGATAAAAATATTTCCGTGAGTGAACTGTGGCTTGCAGGAAATTCTGCCGCGGCTCTTTCCGATCTTGTTTACGACCTGTCAGACGAGATTCAACGAGGTTGGTAGTCAGCAACAGGTGGCGCACGCCCTTCGGGTTGCGGTAGGGCAGGATCAGCCGTTCATACATCAGGTCGAAGGTATCGCCGTGCTCGTTGGTATAATTCGACGAGACGATGGAATAATTCGGAATCCGGTTCACCGCGGCATCTCGGTAGGCCAGGTGGGCGAAACGCCGGTATTCTTCGCCGATGCTGTCGTCGATCGCGATGAGGTCCTGAGCATCCTTGCCCGTCACCAGGGCGGTCAGCGTATTGACGCCACAGCTGAGGATGGGAGGCGTGATGCTGCCGTGATCGGCACCGTCAAACCACACGACATCCCTCGCGTACTTGATCAGTTCCGCGTCGGGAGTGCCTTTGGTTCTGGACCAGTGCCTGAAGAGATCCCGTGCCCGTTCGCCACCTGCGCCGTGGGGAATGTAGCTGGGGTTCAGGAACTCAATGAATCTCTGTGTCATCCGTGGAGTTCAATTGGCTGCGCGCGAGTGCCAGTTCTTTCCGACATTCGGACAGGATCAAAAGCTTGTCGTCCCGTGTCAGATTGTCCAGGCTCGGCAGTCCTGTGATGTTAACGACATGCGACAGAACAGAATAGAAGATGCCGAGGCTATCCACCTCCTTCACGAAACAATCGAATGCTTCGTCAACATTGCTGCCTGCCTGTTCATATGTTTTTTCGGGAGAATAATCCATCTAACACCATGCTAATCTAGATTTCTTTACACCCCGGTTTTCCTTTCCATCATACGGCGCAAATGGAAAGAAACCTTTACCGGTCTGTAATCCAAGGGACAATTTCTCCAGGTGTCCCAAGCGAAATGCGCTTGTTCCGGCAGCCCTGGTTCAAATGCCCAAATGCAGGCTGTGACCGACCCGCGTGAAATTCACGTGATCGACACGCATCAAGTATCGGCAGCATTATCTGCACGCACTCGTCAAAAGTTCCGAGCGAGGCGACATCTAAAGGTTGCAGTGCACTGCGGCAACCCCTATCCGGAGCCATGCTTTTCAATTGGTAAACCGGGACCGGAAATATCAAGGCAGTTCATCACACTGGCCGGTCAGAAGCTCAGCTGATCAGCTTCCCAAACCATGGCTCAGGGTACTTCGACCTGAATTGGATAACATGGCAAGCAATCGACACCCTTCAGCGTAAGGATGTAGCTCCGTTACAAACTGGTGGCCCGGATCGCTGCCGGTTTTTCTGGATAGCGAAAGCCGCTTGGATAAAACGACGAAGGTCCTGAACAGTCTTTTGTTCAGGCTCCTGGATTTAGCGTCCGAACCCAGCCGAGTAGGGCAGCCAGGTCGCAAGCTGGGGGAAGAGAACCAGAATGAGCAGCCCGACGATCATCAGCAGCACGTAGGGAAACGCGCCACGTACCACATCGGACAAGGGCGCATCGGTGATGCCCTTGATGACGAACAGGTTCATTCCGACTGGCGGGGTGATCATTGCCAGCTCCAGATTGATCATCAGCAGAACGCCATACCAGACGAGATCGATATCCAGCGCGTGCATGGTTGGCAGCAGGATCGGCGTGGTGATCAGGATGATTGCGACGGATTCGAAGAACATGCCCATGATGAAGATCATGACCATGACGGCCAGCATGAAGCCGAACGGTCCGAGGCCCATATGAGAGACCATCTCGGTCACGCCGACCGGAAGCCGGATGATCGTGATGGCATGCCCGAACATCGCGGCGCCTGCGATGATCATGAACACCATCATCGAGGTCTTCATGGATTCATAGGCGCAATGCCAGAGATCGTGTAAGCCGAAATTCCGATAGACAAGCACGGCGACAAGCAGCGCATAGACCGATCCGGCCGCGGCGGCCTCGGCAGCCGTGAAGATGCCGAAGTAGATGCCGCCCATGACCACCGGCGGCGCCAGAACGGCCCAGATCGACTTCCGGATGGCCGTAATTATTTTATCGCGGCCGGCAAAGGGAGGCCGCTCGCCGCCGCGCAGCGTCGCGCTGATGACCGAGTAGGCCGCAAAGATGAGCGCCAGGAGAACCCCCGGTATGATCCCGGCCAGAAACAGCGCCCCGATCGAGGCCTCCGATACAATGGCATAGAGGATCATCGGGCCTGACGGCGGGATCAGAATGCCCAGGGTGCCTCCGGCCGCAACGACGCCTAGCGCTTCCCTTTTCGGATATCCGAAGCGTCGCATCTGCGGGATCGCGCTCGATCCGACCGAAAGCGCCGTTGCGACGGAAGATCCTGAAATGGCCGCGAATATCGTACATGCCATGACGGTCGCGACGCCGAGACCTCCGCGCACATGACCGATCAGGGTGTGGGCCATGTCGTAAAGGTCGTCGATTACCTTGGCGCGTATCATCACGTTCGCCATGAAGACAAACAGTGGAATGGTCGTCAGGATCGGTTTGTCCAGATGCGCGTAAACCGTATCCGCAACCGAACCGATATTGCCTTCGAAAATAAGCAGGATCGCAGTTGCCGTCAGACCGAGCGCAGCAAAGATCGGAATGCCCGTCAGAAGAAGCAGGATCAGGCCGGCGAAAATGAGCAGCGCCGTCATTCGTGCGTTCCCCGGAACATGCGTCCAAGAAGCCGCGCGACAGCGAACAGCGCCAGAAGCACTCCACCGACGAGCAAGGGCACCTGCGGAATCCACGATGCGATCTCGATCGACCCGGAGGTGTAGGATTCGAAGCTGATCGCGAAATCAATCGCGTGCCAGGTGCTGACCATGAGGACAGCGGCGAAAGCGATCACGCAGACGTCACTCCAGATTGCTTGCACCTTGCGCAAGGATCGCGGCAACCGTCCGGTCAGAAGATCGATCGAAATATGGTTTCCACCTCTGTAGGCTTCCGTCACGCCGAACATGACGAGAGCGACAAGGACATAACCAGTCAGGTCATCGATCCATACCGGCGGCCGGTTCAGGACATATCGCATGAAGACGGAATAGGTCGTCAGGCACAAAACCACGAGGATGAGAATCGCGCTGATGGCGCCGCCGAGCCAGACGAGCGGCGCGGCTATGCGTTCCGGAAGCGGGGCGGCCTTGGCCGCCCCGTGTGCATCAGTTCTCGGTGACATGGCCTCACGAGCCTGAACGAAGTTTGTCGATCAACTCAAGCAGCTTCTGGCTGTCCGGGTCATCCGCCCTGAAGGCCGCATCGAACGCAGGGCGCATGACGGCTTCCATGGCCGCGTTTTCTTCATCGGACGCAATGTGAACGCTGGCGCCCTTGGCTTCCAGTTCGCCAGGTGCCGCGGCAAGCGCACTCTGGGCGGCTTCGACCGCCCAGCCCGCGGCTTCGTGTCCTGCTTCGTCCAGAGCCTTCTTGGCCGTATCGGACAGGCCCGCATAAAATTGCGGGTTCAGATATCCGTGGAGGAACACGGAGATGACCGGGGAGACCACGAAATGATCCTGAACCTCATAGTATTTGCGCGAGACGGCGGCGTCGGTGCCGGTGATGGCGCCATCGAGAACACCGGTTGCAAGAGCCTGATAGACCTCTGATCCCGGCAGCGCTGTCGGCGAAGCGCCGAGAGCCGCAAGGCCCGCATCGAAGGCCGGCGTCAGGCCGCGAATTTTCATGCCCTCGAAATCAGACGGCTTCGAAAGGAACTTTCCTTTGGAAGTAAAGACCGAACTGTTTGTCTGGAACAGCCAGACGACATTCTCCACCCCTTTCGAGCGCAGCTTCTCTTCCAGAAAATTGGCCGCGTCCGAACCGTCCCAGTTCTTCCAGATTTTAAGATCCGAAAAGGCATAGGGCGCCGTGGTCACCGTCATGATCGGCAGGGTCTTGCCCCACTGGAACTGGACGGAAAATGCGCATTCGATGTTGCCTTTCGCGGTCGCGACGATGTTTTCCTTTGCGCCGACAAGGCTGTCGGCGCCGAAGATCTGCACGTCGATTTCTCCGTTCGACAGCTTCTCGACTTCGGCCGCCCAGCGGTCGATCACTTTCGCCACACTATGGGCCGGCGGCAGCTGGTGGCTGCAGCGCATTACGGTTTCAGCCGATGCGGCGGCCGTTCCACCAATGGCCATGACTGCCGCAAGAGCGGTCGATACAAGCAAGGATTTCATTTCGGGTTCCTCCCTATCAGGTCTTATATGAATGAGTGGCTCATGCCACCAGTCGGCTGCCTCCTCGCAGCCATGGGCTGTCAGGCAGCGCTTGCACGCCAGTCCAGCGATTTCGGCGGTCCTGCTTTCGCAAGCGCGCCATAAAGCGGTTCCTCCGGCATTGCCATCACCGGAATTGCGCGCATTTCGATGATTTTTTCCAGATCGACACCTGTGTCGAAGCCCATGGTTTCAACCAGATAGATCAGGTCCTCCAGCACCACGTTCCCCGTTGCGCCCGGAGCGAAGGGGCAGCCGCCGAGACCTGCAAGTGAAGCGTCGATCACCCGGCAGCCGGCATCGATCGCAGCGGCGGCATTCGCGATGCCCATACCGCGCGTATCGTGAAGGTGTATGACGTAAGGCAGGTCACCGAACCGTTTTTCCATCCGCCGACACATCGAAGCGACCTGGCGCGGACCGGCGAAGCCGACCGTATCGGCAAGACCGACCATGTCGGCACCGGCTTCGAAGCAACGGTCGACCATCCGCATCACATCGTCCTCGGGGACTTCTCCGGACAGGGAGCAGCCGAACGCCATGGCGATGCCAACGTTGATGATCGTGTCCTTGCCCGACGCGTCGCGGAGTTTCACCACGTTGGCGATCTCGGCAAGGCTCTGCTCCTGGGTGCGGCGTACATTGGCCTCGTTGTGGGCCTGGCTTGCGGACACCACAACGGTTATTTCTCCGACCGGCGTTGCCAGTGCATCGGTGGCGCCGCGCTGGTTCAGGGCCAAAGCAATGCCATGGGCATCGCCGTGCCTGTCGACGGCGGCAATGATGTCCCGGACATCGGCAAAGCGCGGCACCTTGTCAGCCGGCAGGAACGAACCGACCTCGAAGTATCGGAGACCGGCCGCATATTCCTGATCGATCCATTCGATCTTCTGAGCCGTTGTCGGCCAGTGTTTGGTGAGTTGCAAGCCGTCGCGCAATCCGACTTCCCGTATGGCGATACGGTCTGTTGGATAGGTGTGCTGGAGATCCGGCATGGTTACTCCGCCGCCTCCACCTTGAGCGCACCAAGGATCTCCGCGTTGTTCTCGCCAATCGAAGGAATATCCACGCTCTCCGACACGATCGGATGGCCGTTCATTTCAACCGGCAGAGCAGGCGCACGGAAGTCCTTCTTCTCCGCGTAATGCGAAGTGAACAGACCGCCCGGACGATTGACGTGCGGGTCGTCATACATTTCCGAAGGGCGGGCAACGGGCGCAAACAGGAGGTCGTTCTCTTCCATGATCCGCACCATCTCGGCGAACGGATGGGCGGCAACCTTTTCTGCGATCTGCGGCAGGGTCCAGTCCCGGGCCGCGATCTGGCCGGGCCGCGATTGCAGGCGCGGATCGTCAAGCAGGTGCTCAAGTCCGAGGCCCTTGCAGAGTTTCTCCCACTGGCCGTCCGTCGCTGCTCCGACGAAGATCTGCCGGCCGTCACGTGTCGGGAAAAGGTCATAGACGGGCCAGGAAAACACACGTTCCGGCATCGGCGGAGATTCCGTCCCCTCGATGTCGAACTGAACCATGTGCTGGGCGACGAGCAGCAGGCAGTTCTCGAAAAGGCCGGAACGGACCGATGCGCCTTCACCCGTTTTGTCTCTCGCGATCAAGGCGGCCAGAACGCCGAAGGCGGCAAAGAGACCACCCATGATGTCATTCGCCGAGGAGCCAATGCGAAGCGGCCGGCCGATGGGTCCGGTCATGTAGGCCATGCCAGTCATCATCTGCACCACTTCGTCCATCGCTGCGCGATGTTCATAGGGGCCTTTGAGGAAGCCCTTGCAGGACGCAACGATGAGCCTGGGGTTTTTCTGGCGTAACTGCTCCGGCGCCAGACCCATCTTCGCCAACGTCTCGTCGCGGAAATTCTCGACGAAAACGTCGGCAGTCTTCAGCAGAGCGTGCAGCCTGGCGAGATCGTTCTCGTCCTTGATGTCGAGGGTGACGGATTTCTTGCCGCGGTTGAAGGTCGGAAAGAACCCGGCCCCCATGCCGGTCAGGTTCCTGGTCTTGTCACCGTCCGGCGGTTCGATCTTGATCACTTCGGCACCGAGAAACGCAAGGAACATGCCTGCCGACGGCCCCATGACCATATGGCTCATTTCGACCACGCGAAGGCCTTCCAGGGGACGTCCGGATGCCATCTCTTCCTCCTCAGATTTCTTGATGCAGGAATATGAAGAAAAGCAAGCGGTCGGAAAATAATATCCTTTAGAAGGATTCGTTCTCGAATATAGAATGCTTGAATGGACACCAGACAACTCAGATATTTCGTGGCCGTCTGCGAATTCCGGAACCTTTCGCATGCCGCCGATCACTGCAACACGGCCGCATCGGCGCTTAGCCATCACATAGCAAGTCTCGAAGCCGAACTCGAAACGAAGCTGTTCACCCGCAAGCCCAGGGGAATGGAACCCACGGCTGCCGGCTTGAAACTGCTCGCGCACGCGCAATTCATACTCTCGGCTTTCGAGACGGCTGCATCGGACATCAAGCATGGCCTGGCGGAAGTCTCCGGCAACATCTCGATCGGCATGCCGTTCTCGGTGATCAATGTCATTGGAGGAGGGCTTATGCGGAAGGTCATCGAGGATCTTCCCCGGGTCAGATTACTGATCAGGGAGGGGTTGTCAGCGCTGACCTACAACTCGCTTCTGACCGGGGAGGTCGAGGCCGCGCTGATCTTCAATCCGCCGCCGGATTCTCAGACGCTGAGAACCCCGTTGCTCGAAGAAGAGCTCTTCTGCATCGGCCACAAGGATATCGTCGGGAGCTCCGACGATCCGATCAGGCTTGAAGATATGGCGGAACTGCCCGTCGCGCTCCTGCAAAGCGGGTCTTTGTCACGTGCCCTGGTCGACCGTCCGGCTGAATTGGTAAAGCTGGACTCGCAGGCCCGCATTCAACTGGCCTCGATCGCGGGTACGCTCAGCGCCCTGAAGGAAGGACTGGCGTGTACGTTGGCCCCCAAGGTTCTGGTCAGCGATGACCTGAAAAGCGGCAAGCTCGTCGCCCGTGTGGTGACCGACCCGAGGCTTGTCCGCACGCTCTACCTTGTCACGGCGCTGGATGCAAAGCCGACTTTCCTTCGTGAAAGGATCACTTCGCTCGTCGTCGATCTGGTGCGCGATGCGGTTCGCGAAAACCTTTGGGACGGCGCGCGGCTAATCGAACCCTGAATTTCGTTCGAACCGCTTCAGATGCACATCCGCGGCACGTCGTTGGGATCGACCCTTAGTCCGATCGGCCACGGGCGATCCCGCGTTTCAATTGCATCGATCGCGCCTTCAAGCTCATCGTCTGATTGCAGGCCGATCGCCCGGCTGGCACCTATAGGAAACTGACGCAATTCAACACCGACCAGATCGTCAACGCTATTTCCGAATGAAAAAACCCGGTCTGAGATCAGTTTTTTATAGGCACGTGGTCTAAAGGCAATTGCTCCCCGGTCGGCACGTGATCGTACCGAATGTCTCCGGATGGCCTGATCCCCGAAATCTGGAAATTGCGCCTTCAATATCAATCGGCGCAGGATATCCTGCATCGAACGCCGGACGGATCAATTCCATCAGACCGTCCCGCTGCAGGACCTTGAATATTGTGCGATTCTGACGAAATCCAGAGCTTCATAAGCAGCCTTCACGACATACGTCACGCCGGTGGGCTGACCGGCTCAAGGGTGCAATCCCTCTATCATAAAGCGCAGGCGCTGACCGGCGGCGCGGTGGACGATGCCTCTCGTTGCGACCCTCGACTGCGCGACCTGCGGAGAATGCTCTTCACCCTTGCCTATGACGCCGGTCTTTGGGCGATGGCGGAAACTTTGCTCGAATTGGCGCGACCTCCGGACCTGCGCGATCCGACGGAGCGGCCCTCTTCCCTGGCCTCTGTGGACGAACAGATCAAATGGCGCAGCAGCCAGGCGATGCTGCTGGATGCGATAGGGGAAGCGGATCGGGCGCGCGAGGCATTCGTGGGACTGGGAGAAGATTACCTCACCCAGGACCGGCCTGACGAAGCGCGGTTTGCCGTGCTGACGAACGCGGTGCAATCGGCGTATGAATTAGGGGACTACGCAATCGGCGAAAGCCTTCTGATGCGCGCGGAGCGATTGGCGCTAGGCTGGTCTTCGGATGGCGTGCGGCTGAACCTCGCATTGGCGAGGCTCCATCCGCCGGTTTCCACTTGTGATGTCGGGCAATTCCGCGAGCGCTATGCCGAGGCGGTGGCGGTCGCGGAAAATGTCGCCCCCGCGCTCATCCCCCAATTGAACCGCTTCGCGGTCCTTGCCGGCCTGCAAATGGGAATGCCGAGTGCGGCAGTAGAATGGTTGCCGGCATCGCCGCCCGCTTCGGCGTCGGAAGCCGAACTGGTGACGGATACGCTTGTCCGGCTACAGGTCCAGTCCGGATTGGGGCACATCGACGAGGGTGTTGTTACTCTGGGCTTGAGCCTTCTTGGACACGAAGCCAGCCGGTCGCAAGAAGCTGCCTTATTTGGCGTTCTGGCAATCGCTTTGTTTCGATTGGGCAAGACCGGTCCGGCCGTTCTCCTGGCCACGCTGTTTCTGCGCGACATTGACGCCATGATTGCGACCCTGCCGCGCAACCCGCAGATGGCGCACGAGCGGCGCAAGAATACGCTCCTGGCATTGAGACCGCTTCGGGCCGCACTGGTGATGGGGGGCTATCTGCGTGCTGCTGAAGAGGTTGCAGGGGTCGAAGCCATCCTGACCCACAGGGGAACGCTGCCACGGAGGCGCTATCGCAAATGGGCACCGGGAAAGCTCATTGGGCAAGCCGCGGCAACGCTTGCGGATATGCTGGAAAAGGCACGCGCAGGCCAAGTCCCGTCGGAGACGGTTGCGGCTCGGGTCATGGGGTTCAAGCTGGCATCGCCCCTACCGCTGCAGGCGGAGCAGGTCGACGGCCGGCTGAACCTGTCCTTTCTTGCACATGAGGGTCGGCTCGTTCTGATCCACCATGCTTGCGACGCCGCCGAACGGATGCCCATCGCACTGTCATCCGAAGACCTGGCCGAACTGGTGCAAAACACGCATCGCGCTTTGCGTAAGGGATCGGCGGCGGATACCGAACTAATGATCCTCGGCAAAGCGCTGTTCGGTCCTGTCGCAAAACAAGTCGCCAATGCGACGTCGGTGCACATTGCCGCTTTCGGCCCCGTTGCCAATCTGCCCTTCGCCTGCATTCGTCTCAACGAAGGCGTGCTGTGTCAGGGTCGGCACCTGACGATCCGCACTTGCGTTGCGCAGAGCGAGGGCAGGCGTCGACCATCCAAAACGCGTTTGACTGTCTTGTTCGCAAGCGGGGATGAAGCGGACAGCTTGTCACATGTAAGCCGCGAGGCCCAAGCAATTGCCGCGCTATACGACGTATCCGACAGGAAACTTGTTGCCGAATTCGACAAGGACGACCTTTCCGCCGCGCTGGCGGCGGCTCCTGAAATTCTTCACATCGCCAGCCATTTTCATATGCCCGATGATGACCTCGGTACGGCTGCCGTGATTGGCGCCGGAGGCAAGAAGATCCTTCTTTCCGAAGTGTTCGAACCTCCCGTTGACCTGACCTGCACCAACCTGGTCTTTCTCTCCGGATGCGACAGCGCCGGTCATGGAGGCGGCCGAAGCCTTGCCGCCCAGATCAACGCTTTGGGCGCGCGTTACGTGATCGCGACACTCTGGCCTGTGGATGACGTTGCCTCTGCCGAGATGGCAACGCTTGTGCATCAAGGGATCGCGCAGGGTCTTGCGCCCGATGTGGCACTTTCCAGGGCCGTGCGAGCACTACGCGCCGTTCCCGCTTTCTCGCACCCCCGTCACTGGGCCGCTTTTCAGTGTTATCAAGCATAATGGTGCTTGCAAAAGAACCTGAAAGCCCGCGTAACCTCGTTCTAGGCTACTCGGTGCGTGCGGCGGCGATATCGGTATGGAGACAGCGAAAATGAAAGAAAGGCCGAAATCCGGGTTGGCTGATTTCGACTGGCAGATCAGGACGTTGTTCGAGGTGTTGGGGGCCCATCTGACCGCTGAGCAGATGAAGAATGCCTATGTCGCTCAGGTTCTGGGCATCGAGCCGTCCGGCGTCACGCAGAGACGCAACGGCAAGACCGCGCTCAGAATCGGCGAAGCCGCAAAGATCGTCGATCACTACGGCTTGAACATCTATGGTCTCGACCACCGCCTATTCGACATTGACCGGCAAGAACGCTTTCTTCAGGAATTGAAGGATCATGGTGTCGGCATCTATGAGACCAACCCGCGCCGCCGTCTGGCCGGGGCACTCGATGCCGCGCTGGTCACAAGCGGCCTCTCCGTGGATATCCGTGAAGCCCGCGGCATGCGCGGGATTTCCTATGACTTGGACGATCGCAAGGCTTTGCGCGTATTCAGGGTCGGTCAGCGGGTGGAGATCATTGTGCGTGCAAGCGAGGGGAGCCACATCGCCGTCGTTCAGCGCATTCTCGATCTCGATTACGTCATGGAAACTCTCGCCCCGACCGCGACTTTACCGGACACGTTTACAACCGAGCCGACGTTGGTGTTGCCCGGCAACAGCTCCGTTGGATTGACAATCCGCAATCCGACCGGCCCTTACAAGCTCCTGGCGATCGAAGGCGACGAAGATCTGATTGCGCTTTTCGCAGGCGGGCAACTGGATTTGTTGAAAGATGGAGCAGAACAGATCCGGGAGTTCCGCCCTGTGCGCATCACAGACCAGATAGCAAAAACAATCCTTGAGCAATTGGAAGATCGCAACTGCGCCATTCGGTGCGCAGCATTTGAGTATATTATTGCCTGAAAGCCTTGATGGATCGACAAAACCCTCACCGATTTCCGATTTTTTACGCGTTCCACAAGGTGGCGCAACTCGGCAAAAGTCCGCGACGCAAAAGGTCTGCGATCTTCAAGATGTTGAGTGAAACGAACGATTGGAGATTCACAAATGAGTTCAACTTACGATCAGGGCAAGCAGGCAGGTCAGAACAACCCGCACCAGCAGCAAGCCACGCCGCAGCAGATCCCGAACTATATCGACCGTCAGAACTACAACAACGGTCTGCGCGACGGACAGAAGAAGTAGCGCTAACCCGCCTGCAGCGCACTCGCGGAAAGAAACCAATTCGGAGTTGCGCTGCAGGTGGAAGCGGTTCGCGGGCAGCATACTTTCGGAAACACGGCAACGACAACCGTCATGGGCAAAGGAGCCGCCTTACCTCTCAGTCCAGGGCACCTGCCGTTTTCGTTGTTTCCTCATAAAGGTCATGCTCTAACTGCCTCCCCCCTCAAAACACATGGATTTCGAATGCGAAAGTTACAGTCCTTTCTTTGCGCGACATTTCTCGCTCCGTCACTGGCTGTTGCAGCTTCCGAACCGGCAAAACCGACCTTCCCCAGCTTTGCCCAGGGATATTGGAAGTTGGAAGGTCGAGGCTCGGTTTCATATACCGTCGAGGCCGAATTGACCGAGGACAGACAGGTCTACAAAACCGAGGTCAAGGGACAGCGGGCATGCATATTCGATGTCTCCCAAGGTGATAGGGACGGCGAATACCGCTACACGACCGATGACGGCGGAAAATGCAACAACGGGACCTTCACCCTTTCGCAGTCCTACAACGGGGACCTGGTCATCAGGTGGAGCAGGCCCGGTCGTTCCGGCAAGCATGTGCTATCGCCAGACATCGAGAAGATGCGCAGTTTTCGCCAACAAGCGGGTCTCTCCAAACCGGTGACGGATACCGCGGACATCGAAGGCGAATGGGCCGGCTCCATGGCGGTCGGAGGTATAATCGGCAATCTCGATGTGACGCTGGCTGCGACCGCCGAGGGAGCCGAACTTGAACTCGACCGGCTGACGGTTCATTGCACAGCCATCCTTCCGCCAAAGCCAGACAGCGGCGCCTTCGACGCCTTTCTGGTTAAGAGCAGAGGCTGCAAGGACGGCCGGATTTCGCTGACCCTTGTCAACGGCGATCTGGAGGTGGCGCTGGAAAGCACCGGAGCGACCGCGTTGCTCAGGCGGCTTACCGGCCCCCGGGACTCTGGCACGACCCCGGTCTATCCGGACATATCCTTCCGCAAGATCGGCCTGGGGGGATCCCTTTCCGAAATCGAGGGCGTTGTCGAAGAGGGCGGTCACCTGACCTCCGCACAATCCTTGAATAGCGCATTGAACCGGGGGGCATTAATGGGCGTGGGCAACATACCGTATCTGAATACAACATTCCGGTCGCTTCATTATCCGCTCTCGCATGAGCGTTACCCTAAGGGCATGGATGAGGACAATATCGCCGCCTATGCGGTGGATGACCGAATTGCCGCAATCTACAGAGTTTACACTCCGGTCCCGGAAAATGCGCCAAAGCTGGAGACGTTCCATAACGCACTCGTACAAACCTATGGAGAACCCTCGATCCGGTCGACACAGGGACGACGGACCGAACTGGAATGGCATTTCGCCTCGGACGGAACCCTCCTGTCCGACCAGGTGGCGCGTTTGCAGTGCATAGCAAAAGGAAGTGCGACGTATTCGAACGCCCGCCAAATTGGGATGCGTTATCAATGGTACGAACAAATGTTCGATCTGAGCATTCGCAAGCAGAATGCCGTGCCCAGTTACATGCTGCGACCTGTGCAGGGGTGCGGAAGTTCATTCGTCTTCATCATGTCGGCGAGGCAAGACGGATCGCTGAAGGAACTAACCAGTGTCGGATTCGCCCATGACCCTGTTGCATCGGGCATATGGGAATCGCGCAAAGGGCGCATCGAAGCCGGCATCCGTGAGCGCCTCAAACTGAACGCCAAGCGCGAGACATTAGCTCCCAAGCTGTAGCACCCAATCGTGGCTTCAGATTTTCTCCGAAGCCACGGTTTGCTCCAGGTCTGACGCCAAGCCGCCGATTTCGTTCATTGGAAGCGTATCGGCGGCTTCCGCTTTTTGAGCCACATGGCGGGCCTCGAGGATCTGGGAGCGTTTTGAGTCGGCGTTTTCGGCAAGACAGGGAACACTAAAGACAATTGACAACCCGTTCGGCACGAGGTTGCAACCCATGTCTCCGGGTTTGGACACTATGAAAAGTGGTTCTCCTCGCGAGAGGCCCTTCGAACGGAGCAAAAGCGCGCTCAAGTAGGCCAACGGCCGGTAGCGCCAGAAAAAAGTGGTGCCGCTGATAGGACTCGAACCTACGACCCCATCATTACGAATGACGTGCTCTACCAACTGAGCTACAGCGGCTGACCGGACCGGCGGCATTGTCACCGGGCGGCGCGATGCGGATGACCGGCAATCGCGGAAACACCAAGAGGGTTGCCCTTGGAATGCGCCGCTTGATACCGGAGCGCTCGCAAAGATGCAAGAGACTTTCGCCCCCGTCCGCAAGAGATCAACCGTCCGATCGACCGGCGACGTCCCCGGCCTCCGGCATAACCTCTGCACAATCCCGCCAAAAGGCCGGATTCAGTTGAAAAACCGGGGCCGCGGCTCCTTGGGCTCTTCTTCCTCGTCGTCCGTTCCCGGATCGTCGGGCATGCGCGAAAACGGAAAGGCGATCGGCTTGTCGAGTTCCTCGGCCGTTTCCAGGGTTCTTGCCTCCGACCCCTTGGACTTTTCCGGGTTTGCTCCGGCCTTGTCCACCTCGGCTTCGGCCTTCTTTTCAGCGGCTTCTTCGGGTGTCTTTTCCACGACCTCCGTTTCGGACGCCTTTTGCTGCGAAGACGGCTCGTCGACCGCCTGAGGAGGAGCATCGGTTGGAGTTTCCGGCAGGTCCTGGACCGGCTTCACATGGCCGACATCGTCGGTCGTGCCTTCATAGCCTTCCTTGACCGCCTGGACGGGCGTGTCGGGCGTTTTGGGGTCCGGCTCCGTCTTGACGGCCTCGGTCTCCTTAGCGTCATTCTTTGCGGCAGGCTTCGCCGGTTCGGCCTGAAGTTCGAGATCCGCGATTCTCTCCGGGTTGGCTGTTTCCGTAGACCCGGCCATTTCCGCCTGTTCGGGGGCAATCGGAGGCTCGACCGCCGCGCGCGTCGGCTGAAGGACAGGGGCTTCGAAAAGCGCATCCTCGATGGTTTCGCCCGCGGACGGATCCGGCAGACCGCTCGGCGTTTTCCACTCGAACGCATCGAGACGACCCGTGACCGGGGACACCGGCTGCCATTCGGCCGACACCACGCCGTCGGCGACCCAGGCCTTGTCCTGCGGCGCGCGAACCGCGCGCGACAGCCAGTCGCGCATGCGGCCCTTGTCGCCGTGTTCGGCTTCTTCCAGTTCCGCCATCATCAGGAACGCAGCCCGCATCGGCTCCGACCGCAAGACCTTCTTGAGCTGTTCGCGCGCCTCGTCGAATTCGCGTGCATCCATGGCTGCCCGCGCCACCGCAAGGGCGCCGACGCTGGTGTTGGCGCGCAACGCCGCCAGCGATTTCACCCGTTTCAAACGGTCGACGGCCGAATCGCCGGTGCGCACATGAGAGTAAGCCTCGGCCAGGTCCGGATGGGGCGACAAACGCCAGGTCGCCTCGATGATTTTCGAGGCCTTGCGGATATCGCCGCGCCGTGTCGCAAGGCGCGAAGCGATGACGGCGGCGGGCACCAGATCGAGGGCCAGGCCATGTGCCTCCTTGGCCATGGTGTAGGCCCGTTCCGGCTCGCCTTCCTCCAGCTTCTGTGCCAGGGCGGTCAGAATGACGGCCCGGTGACGGCGGTAGGTCTTCTTGTCGATCAGTTTGGAGGTGTAATTGCGCTCCAGCGTCGCCAGCGCCTGTTCCCAGTGGCTGGCAACCGCCTGGTAGCCGAGCACGGCCTTGCCGGCCCATTCCAGACCGGGCACAGCCTTGTTGGCTTCCTCGGCATAATGGCGGGCGGCGACCGGTTCGTTGTGCCGTTCGGCCTCGATGAACAGACCATGGAGACCGAGTGCGCGGGTCTCCGGATCGTCGAGCATCGCCTCGAACCGCCCACGAGCCTCCTCGTCCTTGCCGGCAAGCTGTGCGGTCTGGGCCAGAAGCAGTTTCGTGGCCGGTTCCTCTTTCAGAAGCTTGTCCGCATCGAGCCCGTGTTTGCGGGCCAGTTTGGCATTGCCGGTGCCCAGCGCGATCAGGCCGCGCGACAGGGCCTGGTAGCCCTTGTCCTTGCGTCGGCGGGTGAAGAACCGCGACGCGATCTTCGGCGACCTCAGAATGACCAGCACCAGCCAGACGGCCGCAAGGAACAGGGCCAGGGCGATGCCGACCACAAGCGCCACCACGACGGGCGGCTGTTCCCAGACATAGCCGTCCCAGCTGATCGATATCACGCCGGGCAGATCCGCCATCCAGGCGAAGCCCAGCGCAACGGCAAACAGCAGGGCAAAAAAGATGAGGACGCGGATCATTGCGTTCGCTCCTTCAAGATCAAACCGGCGTTCTGCCGGCCGGTCATCGATACCACACGCGGGAAGCCGATCTCCCCGCGCTTGAAAAACGTTAGCTGTCCTTGCCACCAAGCATGGACAGGACTTCCTTGGAGGCCGCTTCGGTCATGCGGTCGACGGTCACCCGCGCTTCCGCGCGCGCAGCCCAATCGGCACCGGCCTTCTGCGCCACCTCGGGAAGCTCCTTGTAGGCCTCCAGACCTGCGGCAAGATCACCGCGCTTCACGGCGTTTTCCATCCGGCGCAGAACCGCCTCGGGCCCGCTTCCGTTTTCATCTCCAGGTCCACGCACCGCGACGATCGATTTTGCACTGGCCAGGAAGTTGTCCAGAAGATCGCCCGACCGGTCGGGAGCGGAAAACGCGGCATACATGTTCCGCGCAACCCCTGGGAATTCCGCGATCAGGACGGAGGCCGGCGCCACACCGGTCTGGGCGTGGGCCTCAAGCACCGCAAGATCCGTATCCTTGGGCAGGCCCGCCTTGACCGCCGCGAGTTCGGTGGTGAATGGCCGGCCGGAATCGACGGCCGATTTCAGGGCGGACACCGACAGGGCCCTGGCCGCAACCTCGCGCGCCGTCGCATCGCCCATGGTCGCTTCGACCGCGGCGAGGCGTTTGGACAGCGCGTCCAGTTCGCTGCGCACGTCTTCAAGGCCTGCCTTGCCTGCCTTCGAAACCGTTTCGATGTCGGAGGAGAGCGTCGCCAGCGTTTGGGACGCACGCGCCTGACTGTCGGCCAGGGTCTTCAGCGACACGTCCGAGGTCGTCACCGCCGTCTGGGCGGCCTTGGCCGTCGCTTCGACGTTCTTGAGCCGTGTCTCGATTTCCGAAAGCGACGTCTTCAGATCGCCAACACTGGTTTCCACGCCGGAAACCGTGCCGGAAAGCTGATTTGAGGCGCTGACGCTTTTCTCCAGCGCCGCAAGCCGGTCATCGATTCCTTTGACCGCTTCGGCCGTTCCCGAGGCTTCCCCGCCGTTGGCCGTGGACGCCGGCAGGTTCGCGACCCTCTCGCGAAGCGAAGCAAGCTCGGATTTCAGTTGCGAAAGTTCAGGCGAAAGATCGGTGCCGGCGCCATCGGCCATTTCGCCGACCGATTTTTCCAGCGCTGTCATGCGGTCGGAAAGACCGGTCACCAGGCCGCGAGCATCGTTGTTCCCGGCCGCCTTGGAAAGATCCGCGATCTGGCTTTCCAGATCTCCGATCTTGCGTTCGGCCTGTTGGAGCATCCGGTCGGTTGCCGGGTCGATCTTGCCCTGAATGTTCAAGACACCGGCCACATGCAGTCCGTAAGCCCCCGAAAGCACCACAATCCCGCCAAAGATGGCCGCGACCAGAACGCCGAACACGCCGACGCCGCCGCCTTCCGGGGCACGCGGCGGCTGGGCGGTGGAGCGCGTTCCGCTTCCCCCCGACGAAGACGAAGCGGACCCAGTGGACGATGCCTTCGGCGCACTGTCCGTGGCCTTATCGAAGGAAGACTCGCTGGCGGTGGTCTTCGGCGCTTCCGACGGTTTTGATGCCGACGCGGACGTTGAGGCCGTCGTGGCAGTTGTCTGGCCGGCACCGGCAGATGACCCGGAGGAACCGGCTGCCGGCTTGGTCGCACTTGCGGACGATGCGGTGCCGGCGGGCTTCCCGGTCGTATCGGCAGTGGTTGAAGAGGACGGCTTTGACGACGTCGTCGAGGTCGCTGAAGACGTGGTGGACGATGATGTAGATGAAGATGCGGGTGTCGCCGGCTTGTCGGCAGACTTGGCAGCGACTTTTTCAGGCTTCAGGTCGATCGTGACCGGGCGCTTGGAGCCAGAACCGCCCGAGGCGGATTGCGATGTGGAACCGGTCGTTCCCGACTTCGGCGCCTCGCCCGAACCGGCTGTGCCGGAAGAGGAAGATTTGCCGTTGGCCGGGTCTTTGTCAGATGCCATTTCAACTCCTCCTTCCCCGTTTCAGGGGTATCTCATTCCACTATACACACCTGCCCGCCAGAAAATACCGTTGCGAGAGACGCATTTCCGCAGTGCGGCAATCAGGACTCTCCCGGATTGGGTTAACAGCTGTTTAAGGCAAGCGTCAGTAATGCATCCTCACTTGGGTGCGCCGCGGTTTCGACACGAGTATAGACCGCCAAGGGTTCGCCGGCCTGCGGCGAAATTGCGAAGATCCTTATTTTTTTGAGCAGCCCGGCCGAATCCACGGTTTCCAGCGCACTCAGGAATGCCTCCCCGCTCCGCCGCGAATATATCAGCACCCCGTCGATATCGCCCTCCCGCAGGCGATCCAGGACGGCCGCCGGCATTTGGTCCACCGGGTTGGTCTCATAGACAATGACGGGATCGCAGCGCAGGCCACGCGCGGCCAGGTTCCCCTCCAGATCTCCTGCCCGGTCTCTGGCGCACGGATAAAGCAGACGGCCTTCCGGCTGACGGTCGGCAATCAGGCCGGCCAGCGCAAGCACATCGCCATCGGCCGAAGCAACGTTCTCAAAACCGGCGACTGCCATCGCCGCTGCCGTACGCTCCCCCACCGCGAACACCGGCAGAGCTTGAAGGTCCGAAATTTGCCGGTGCTCTTTCAGGATCCCGGCCACCCGGCTGCTTGTGACCGCAAGTCCCGTCACTCCGGTGAGATCGAATCTTGCAGGCGCGGTCGTCATGGTCTCCAGCATCGGTGCTTCGACGGCGTCGCCCCCCAAGGCGCGGATACGCGCCGCCGTCTTGCGGCATTCCGGTTGCGGACGTGTAACCAGGAGCCGCAAGACCGATCCTCAATCCGCCAGAAAACCGGGACCGGCCATGGCCTTCAGGGCCTCGCCGGCTTCACGCCCGATCATCGCGGCATCGGAAACGGATCCTTGCCGTTCGACGCTGTGTACTTCCGACCCGTCCGGCTTCAGGACGGTTCCCCTGAATAAAATTTTCTCGCCGTCCACGAGCGCCAGACCGCCGATCGGCGTCCGGCAGGAGCCGTCGAGGACGGCCAGGAACGCCCGTTCCGCATCGAGCCGGACCTGCGTTTCCGGATCGTGGATCGCGGCAAGCAGCCTGAGGGTTGCGTCGTCGTTCTCCCGGCTTTCGATGCAGATCGCCCCCTGGCCCACCGCCGGCAGGAACTCCTCCGGCTCCAGAAGACTGGTAACGACCTCGGCAAGGCCAAGGCGTTTCAGCCCCGCATAGGCAAGCAGGGTTGCGTCCACGATACCCTCTTCCAGCTTGCGCAGCCGGGTCTGGACGTTGCCTCGATACATGACGACGTCGATATCTGGGCGAAGCCGCTTGATCATCGCCTGCCGGCGCAGGGAACTGGACCCGACGACCGCGCCTTGCGGCAAGTCCTGAAGCCGTTCGGCCTTGGGCGAGATGAAGGCGTCGCGCACATCCTCGCGCGGCAGAAACGCGCTCAGGATCAGTCCGTCCGGCAGCACCGTCGGCATGTCCTTGGACGAATGCACCGCAAGGTCGATCCGCCCGTCCAGCATCGCTTCCTCGATTTCCTTGGTGAACAGCCCCTTGCCGCCGACTTCCGACAACGGCCGGTCCTGGATCTGGTCGCCCGAGGTCTTGATGACGACGATCTCGAACGCGTCTTCGGGAAGACCATGGGCTTGCATCAGCCGGGCGCGGGTTTCATAGGCCTGGGCAAGGGCCAAGGCGCTGCCGCGCGTTCCGATTCGCAAAGTTTCAGTCCCCACGTCTCACTCTCCCTGTCGCCCGCATCGCGTTCCGGCGTTTGAAATAAAATTGCAAGGACGTCTGTCCTGATGCTAGAGGCCTCTTTAAAGGTAATAAACCGGCGGCATCCAACGACTTCCGTTTCGGCCGATGATACGTAACCCGAACCCGTCGGCCAATGCGGCATGATCAATGACCTCTGTCGATCCCGATTGCAACATGCGTGATCTTACCATCCTGGGAATCGAGACGAGCTGCGACGAAACCGCCGCCGCGGTCGTGCGCGGTCCGAAGAATGCCGCCATCCTGTCGAACGTCATCCGCTCCCAGATCGACGAACACACCGAGTTCGGCGGCGTCGTTCCGGAAATCGCCGCCCGGGCCCATATCGAGGTGCTCGACCGGATCGTCGGTGAAGCCATGCACGAGGCCGGCTGCACATGGGACGATATCGACGCGGTCGCGGCAACCGCCGGGCCGGGGCTGATCGGCGGTGTCATCGTCGGCCTGATGACCGCCAAGGCGATCGCCATGGCCGCCGGCAAGCCGCTGATCGCGGTCAATCATCTGGAGGGCCACGCGCTGACGGCCCGGCTCACCGACGATCTTGCCTTTCCGTTTCTGCTGCTTCTGGTCTCCGGCGGTCACAGCCAGTTCCTGCTGGTGCGCGGCGTCGGCGACTACGAGCGCCTCGGCACCACCATCGACGATGCCATAGGCGAGGCTTTCGACAAGACCGCCAAGCTTCTGGGGCTCCCCTATCCCGGCGGACCCGCCGTGGAAAAACAGGCAAGGCAAGGCGATGTGACCCGGTTCAGGCTGCCGCGTCCGCTCCTGGACCGTCCCGGACTGGACATGTCCTTTGCCGGTTTGAAAACCGCGCTCAGGACGCAGGCCAAGAAACTCGAGCCCGTCGACGAGCAGACGGTCGCCGACCTGTGCGCAGCCTTCCAGCGCGCGGTCTCCGACGTGCTGTCGGCCAGGACCAAGACCGCGCTCGACCTCTTTCGGGAACGCTATCCCGATGTGCCGCCCACCATCGTCGTCGCCGGCGGCGTTGCGGCCAATCAGGAAATCCGGGCAGCGCTGACGCAAGCAGCCGACGAGGCCGGCGCCCGCTTTGTCGCGCCGCCGATGAAGCTGTGCACCGACAATGCCGCCATGATCGCCTGGGCCGGGATCGAACACATGCGCCTCGGCCCGGTCGATGACATGGATATCTCGCCCCGGCCGCGTTGGCCGCTCGATGCCAGGAACAGCGGTGTTCTCGGATCGGGTAAGAAGGGCGCGAAGGTCTGATTGTCTGTTTCCTGAGATCGGCGAACTTGCTAGGAAGAGCCATCCCGCCCTCCGAACGGACGTTTCATGCGCACCTATCACAAGGCCTATGTCTATCTGACCTGCGGATCGCGGCTCCTGGTGTTCAGCCAGCCCGACCAGCCGGATGTCGGCCTGCAGGTCCCCGGCGGCACGCTCGATCCCGGCGAAAGTCATCTGATCGGCGCGAAACGTGAGTTCTTCGAAGAAACCGGCCTTGATCTCGATATTGCCTTCCATCACCTCGCCGATCAGGATCTTGTCTATCGCATGGCGACCGGCGAGCTTCACGGTCTCCACAGACGCCGGCATTACCATGCCGCCATCCACTCCGTGCCGGCGGAGGAATGGGAGCATTATGAAATGATGCCAAGTTTCGGTGGCCCGCCGATCCGGTTCCGGCTTTTCTGGCTCGACCTCGATTCGGAACGAGCCCGGAACCCGGAAAATTTCTTTGCGGAGTTCGCCGCACCGCTTGACGAATTAAGAGCCCGGGTCGAAGGAACACGCCCATGAAGCAGATCAACCGGATTTCCGTGATCGGCGGCGGCGCCTGGGGCACCGCCCTGGCTCTCACCGCGGCCCGCGCCGGGGCGACGGCAACCCTGTGGGCACGGGATCCCGATACGGTTCGTGAAATCCAGCTTCGGCGGCAGAACGCGAAATATCTGCCCGGCATCACCTTCGACGAGGACATCCACGCGACAGCGGATCTCAGCGAAGCTCTCAAGGCGGAAGCGGTCCTGCTGGTCACGCCGGCGCAGACCACACGGGCGACGCTGCGGGAAATCGCTTCGGCAGGCGGCTTTGACGGGCCCCTGGTGCTTTGCGCCAAGGGCATCGAGCAGTCGACCGGTGAGCTGCTGTCACAGGTTCTCAAAGACGAGCTGCCTCAGGCAGAGGCCGCGGCCCTGTCAGGCCCGAGCTTTGCCGATGATGTCGCCCGGGGCCTGCCGACCGCGGTCACGATCGCGGCCGAGACGATGGAGACCGCCAACCGGCTCTGTGAGGCCATGGCCTCTCCTGCCTTCCGGCCCTACGCCAGCACCGATGTTACCGGCACGCTGATCGGCGGTGCGCTGAAAAACGTCCTGGCGATTGCCTGCGGCGCCGTCGTCGGCCGCAAGCTCGGCGCCAGCGCTCAGGCGGCCCTGACGGCGAGAGGCTTTGCCGAGCTTTCGCGCCTTGGGGCGGCAATGGGGGCCAGAAGCGAAACTCTGACCGGTCTTTCCGGATTGGGAGACCTGGTGCTCACCTGCTCGTCGCGCCAGTCGCGCAATTTCAGCTTCGGGATCAAGCTCGGCGAAGGACAGAAGGCGGCGGACCTGATCGCCGCCGGCGGCAAGCTGGCCGAAGGCGCCTACTCGGCCCGCATTGCGGTCGAACTCGCCAAAAGGCTGAATATCGAACTGCCGATCTGCGCCACCGTCGCCCGCATGATCGACGAGGGCCTTTCCGTGGATGATGCCCTGACCATCCTGATGTCCCGTCCGCTGAAACACGAGGCGGGAACAGATTGAAGATCCGGGCGGCGAGACCTGTTTCTCAGCCTTGTTTTATCGTTGAGTTCAAAACCCTGCCAACCTAGGTTGGCGGACAAGAAGATAGACACGGTCCCGGGTCACCGACCAGGACCGCCAGCCAAGGGGATTGCATGCTGTACGCACTGATCTGCACCGACAAACCGCATTCGCTTCAGGTGCGGCTCGACAACCGTCCGGCTCACATCGAGTTTCTGAAGGACATGGGCGATGGCCTGAAAGCCGCGGGCCCGTTCCTCGACGACGACGGCAACATGACCGGATCCCTGGTCATCATCGAAGCCGCCAACCGGGACGAGGCGCTGGCCATTTCCCAGGAGGACCCCTACGCCAAGGCCGGCCTGTTCGAAAGCGTCGAAATCCGCCCGTGGAACTGGGCCGTCAAGAACCCGGAGGCCTGAACACGTGCGCTACTGGCTGATCAAATCCGAACCCAACAAATGGTCCTGGGAACAGCAGAAGGCCAAGGGGGACGAAGGCGAGGAATGGGACGGCATCCGCAACTATCTGGCGCGCAACAACATGCGCGAGATGAAGCTGGGCGACCGGGCGTTTTTCTACCATTCCAATATCGGCAAGGAAATCGTCGGCATCGCGGAAGTCTGCAAGGAAATTCACCCCGATTCCACGACCGACGATCCCCGCTGGGAATGCGTCGACTTCAAGGCGGTGTGCGACATGCCGAAGCCGGTCACGCTGGCCGACGTCAAGGCGGAACCGCGTCTGGAAAAGATGTCGCTGGTCACCTCCATGCGCCTGTCGGTACAACCGGTGACGGAGGAAGAATGGAAGGTCGTCTGCGAGATGGGCGGCCTGGACAGTTGACCCCGTGAAGCGCATCGCCGATCCGCGCGCATTCATCGAGGCCGAGACCAGGGCGAAGCCGGTTCCCCATGCGGAGGAAGTCCGGCTTCATCTTGCAGACGAGGCCATGGACCTCTGGCAGAAGACGGAGGACGAGCTCGGCGAGATGGGCCTTCCTCCTCCCTTCTGGGCCTTCGCCTGGGCCGGCGGACAGGCCCTTGCCCGTTACGTTCTCGACACGCCCGACCTGGTGGCGGGTAAATCCGTCACCGACTTTGCCTGCGGCTCCGGCCTTGTGGGCATTGCCGCGCTCCTTGCCGGCGCGCAGTCCTGCCACGCGGTCGACATCGACAGCTTCGCGATCGAAGCAACACTTTTGAACGCCGCGCTGAACGGCGTCACGCTTTCCGCCGAACAGGCAGACATCACCGGAGGCGATCCGCTCGAAACGGACCTGCTTTTCTGCGGCGATGTCTTCTACGACAAGAACATGGCCGACAAGGTGCTGGCCTTCCTGGACCGGACCATGGAAAGAGGCACGCCGGTGCTGGTCGGCGATCCGGGCCGCTCCTACCTTCCGAAAAATCGGCTGGAGCTTCTTGCCACCTATCATGTTCCGGTCGTCGGCGCCCTGGAAGACAACGAGATCAAGAAGACCAGCGTCTACCGTCTCTTGCCCAAAACCGGTGCATGACGACGATTGCAGCAAGGCCCGCGCAAAAAAACAGCAGGGACCCACTTTTCCTTTTCCCGGCTTGGAGTAGGTTAAGGCCAATCGCGATCAGGAAAATCACTTAAGAACTGACCGCCCACTCGTTCAAGAGTTCCCGTTTTCGAGGAGTATTCGATGCCTATTGTTAACCGCCTGGCCGATCTCGCCGACGAAATCACCGCCTGGCGCCGCGATTTCCATGAAAATCCGGAAATCCTCTATGACACCTTCCGCACCAGCGAAAAGGTTGCCGAATTGCTGCAAAGCTTCGGACTTGACGACGTCGTCACCGGCATCGGCAAGACCGGTGTCGTCGGCGTGATCAAGGGTCGCAACGGCGGCACAGGAAAGACGATTGCCCTGCGCGCCGACATGGATGCCCTGCCGATCGAGGAAATCACCGGCAAGCCTTATGCCTCCAAGACCCCGGGCAAGATGCACGCCTGCGGCCATGACGGTCACACCGCCATGCTGCTGGGCGCTGCGAAATATCTCTCCGAAACCCGCAATTTCGACGGCACGGTGGTTGTCATCTTCCAGCCGGCCGAAGAAGGCGGCGCCGGCGCGAAAGCCATGATCGACGACGGTCTGATGACCCGCTGGCCGATCGAGGAAGTCTACGGCATGCACAATTTTCCGGGCATCCCGGTCGGCGAATTCGGCATCCGCAAGGGCCCGCTCATGGCGGCGACCGACGAATTCCGCATCACCATCACCGGCAAGGGAGGCCATGCGGCCAAGCCGCACCAGACCATCGACCCGATCGTCGTCGGCTCTCATGTCGTCACAGCACTTCAGTCGATCGCCAGCCGCAATGCCGATCCGCTGAAATCCGTTGTCGTTTCGGTCACCGTGTTCGAGGCCGGTAACGCCTTCAACGTCATCCCGCAGGAGGCCACCTTGCGCGGCACGGTGCGCACACTGGACGCAGGTGTCCGCGAGCTTGCCGAAAAACGCATGAAGGCTCTGGTGAGCTCCATCGCCGAAGGCTTCGGCGCGACGGCGGAGATCGACTACATTCTCGGCTATCCGGTCACGGCGAACCACGACGCACAGACGGAATTCGCGATCGAGGTCGCCGAAGGCATTGCCGGCAAGGGCAAGGTCGACCCCGACATCGCCCCGATGATGGGCGGCGAGGATTTCTCCTACATGCTGCTGGAGCGCCCGGGTGCCTTCATCTTTGCGGGCAACGGCGACAGCGCCGGCCTGCACCACCCGGCCTATGACTTCAACGACGACCTGATCCCGGTCGGCTGTTCCTACTGGGTCAAGCTGGTCGAAACGGCGATGCCCGCGCGCTAATCAGCGCTGAAGGGTTCCGACCTGGCGTCAAGACGGAATCAGGGTCGGCATTTCGCCGGCCCTTTTTCATGACCTGCGCAGAACCTTTCCCTACGTCAGGAAAATTTCGTAAGGAATTCAATAACCAAGATAAATGGTTAGGCAGCATAGCTTCATACTTTCCGGCCTCGCTTAAGCTAATTTTCCCTCCGGGACATCGGCAATATTCACAGGGTGGGCAGAAAGTGACGATCGCAAAACACGAATGGGCTGCGTCCTTGCGGTTCGATATGATTCCTCAGGTCTTTCTGACCAACGCCGACAAGGTCCTCGACTATGCGCTTCAACCGATCGTCGATGCCCATAGCGGCGACGTCTACGGGTTCGAAGCCCTGGTCCGCAACGTCGACCAGCTTGGCTGTGCGACCCCCGGAGATCTCTTCGATCTCGCCCATTCCATAGACTGCCTGCCGCGCCTGGAACTCCTGCTCCGGCGCAAGGCGATCGGAAAATTCGCGAGTATTCCGCACAAGAATGCCGAAAAGCTGTTCCTGAACGTGGATGTCCGGCTGCTCGAGACAAGCGATTTTCTTATGCAGGAAACGGTCGCGATCCTGACCCAGCACGATCTCAAGACGGCGAGCATCTGCCTCGAGGTCTCCGAGGCGGGCGACACGTCCCAGATGGACAAGGTGAAGGAATTCGTCAAAAGGGGACGGTCGCTGGACTTCTCCTTTGCCATCGACGATTTCGGCAAGGGCTATTCACAGCTTCAGAACCTTTACGACTTCGAACCGGACATTCTCAAGATCGACCGGTTCTTCATCCAGTCGATCCAGTCCGACGCCCGCAAGCGCCTGCTCGTCGCCTCGATGGTGGATCTGGCTCACGTGCTTGGCATGCGCGTGGTCGCGGAAGGCGTGGAAACGGAAGCGGAACTCAAGGTCTGCCGGCAGGTGGGCTGCGACCTGATCCAGGGCTACCTTGTGGCTCACCCCTCCACACGGATCGCCGATGCCCTGCCCCGCTACGATCGCATCGCATCGGTCGCGGAAGCCCAGAAGCAAAGCGGACAATCGGATTCCGATCTGCTCCGCCGCGAGATCCGTCCGCTCGTCGCCCTGCGCGACGACGCTTCGATGGATGACGTCCTGGCGCTCCTGCGCGCCGGACGGGCCTATCCCTTGATTCCGGTCGTCAACGCCGCGGACGAGCCCCGCGGCCTGATCCAGGAAAGCGATATCAAGGACCTGATCTACATGCCCTTCGGTCAGGACCTTTTGCGCAACAAGGCGGTCAACAACCAGTTACGCAAATATGCCCACCGCTGCCCGGTGGCCGACCTGAACTCCAGGCTGGATCAGCTGATCGGAATGATCGCCCACGACGACGACACCGGCGGCGGCGTGATCATCACGCTGAAAGGCAAGTACTACGGCTTCCTGACCACCAGCTCGCTGTTGAAGATCGCCAATGAAATCCGGATGCGGGAGGCTGAAGACCAGAATCCCCTGACGAAACTGCCCGGCAACGGATCCGTCACGTCCTTCGTGATCGACGAGGCCGCCAATTCCGAAGCCGATCGCAGCTTCTGCTATATCGACTTCGACCACTTCAAGCCCTTCAACGACACCTATGGCTTCCGCACCGGGGACCGGGCACTGTTGCTCTTCTCCGAACTGATCAAACGATTGGCCAGTTCCACTCGCGATTTCGCCGGACACATCGGCGGAGACGATTTCTTCATCGGCCTCAAGGACCGCGACATCGACGAGGTGGAAAGCCTCATGTCCGCGCTGCAGGCGGAGTTCCGGCACCAGGCTGAGAGCTTTTACGATCCGCAGCACCGCGAAGCCGGGTTCATCTGCGCGAAGGACCGCACGGGCGTGGAACGGCGTTTCCCGCTCCTGACCTGTTCCATCTCCATCCTGCACCTGCCGGCGGGTCTTGCGGTCGACAATCAGGATCTCCTGCTGCGCCAGATCGCGACGCTGAAATATGACGCAAAGGCCGACGAACACGGCATCGTCACGGCCACCTTCGGGCACAAGCCGGATCAGAAATCCAAGGCCTCACTGCTTGCGATGAACGGGGCTTCAACGCCGGATAAAATCGCCGTTTCGCAGTGATCAAACGAAGCGCAGCTTAAGGCCTTAAACACCGGCGCGATCGGATCAGCGCGCAACATCACCCCAACTACAGGCCGTCATCCTCCGGACTTCACCCACTGCTGTCCGGTTTAAAATTGCGGATATCTGACATCTGTTTGAGCAAATGTGGGAAATGCCACCTGCGCGCTTGGGGACACGGGTTTCCCACTCGGTTGTCATCCCGGTTTGGCGCAAAGCGACAAGACCGGGATCCAGTATCCCCGGTGTCGCTTTGGGCAGCAAACCTTTGTGTTTACTGGATCCCAGCCTTCGCTGGGATGACAAGGCGGAGGGGTGGCTGCTTTGTTTAAATACCGCCCCGCCTTAAACCGGACACCAGTGGGACTTCACCGGGTGATGACACCAGAAGGAAGCACCAGCGCCATCCTGGCGATGAACCTTCCCTCCCACCTAAAAATTGTATACACTTGTGTCCAATAATTGCTTTTCCGGCCATAATGTCGGATAAGCTTTCCATTGCTCCTTTAATCACCGGCCCCCGTAATTCCCGATCCCAATGGCGACGCTCTTCGACACCCTGCTCCCGCATCAACTGTCTCCGGCCATCTCGTTTCTGCTGATCGGGATCAGTTTCGTGACATCCGCGCTGACCGCGGCGATCGGCCTGGGCGGAGGCATTGCGCTGATCGCGGTCATGGCGAACGTCATGCCCGTCGCCGCCCTTGTGCCGGTGCACGGTGTCATCCAGTTCGGCTCGAATGTCAGCCGCGCCCTTGTCCTGTTCCGCTACATCGACTGGTCGATCCTTGGATGGTTCGCGGCCGGAGCGGTTTGCGGCGCGGCCCTTGGCGGCTCGGTCGCCGTCACCCTGCCCGCCCCCTATCTCCGCCTCGGCATCGCCTGTTTCGTCCTGTGGACGGTCTGGGGCAAACCGCCAAGGCTGGAACAGGCAAAGAAACCGGCCATGGCGGCAGCCGGCTTTGTCGCAACGCTGTTTTCGATGTTTTTCGGGGCAGCCGGGCCGATCGGCGCCAGTGTGCTGTCGACCCTGGGCCTTACCCGGCATCAGTTCGTCGCCAATCAGGGGGCGACCGCCCTCCTCATGCACCTGATGAAGATCATTGCCTTCGGCCTGCTCGGTTTCGCCTTCGCCCCCTGGCTGGGCCTGATCGTTCTCATGATCGTCAGCGGTTTCTTCGGCACCCTTTTCGGCAGCCGGCTGCTCGGGCGCATGCAGGAAGCCACCTTCAGGAAGGGTTTCAAGGTGATCATGACCCTGCTCGCCCTCAACCTGCTCCGGCAGGCCGGCGAGGGCCTGTTCTTCGGTTAGTCGGCGGGTCCTGAAAATGCACCCGCCCTTTCCAAACGCTCGATTGACCTTTTCGACGCGCTAGATTGAACTCTTCACAACCGCTTCAGCCTTGCCAGAGACCGGGCAACCCGCTAACCCAAGCGCATCGAATTCTCACGAGAACAGACGGGGCGGAAACCCATGGCAACGAATAAACTCCTCCTTCTGCCGGGCGACGGCATCGGTCCGGAAATCATGACCGAGGTGAAGAAGGTCATCTCCTGGTTCAATGCGCGCGGCGGCGACACGTTCGAAACCGACGAAGGTCTTGTCGGCGGCTGCGCCTACGATGCGCACGGCCAGTCGATTTCCGAAGAAGACATGGCCAAGGCCATGGCCTCCGACGCGGTGATTTTCGGCGCGGTCGGCGGTCCGAAGTGGGACGGCGTTCCCTATGAGGTCCGCCCGGAAGCCGGTCTCCTGCGCCTGCGCAAGGACATGGAACTGTTCGCCAACCTGCGTCCGGCGATCTGCTACCCGGCGCTTGCCGATGCGTCCTCGCTGAAGAAGGACGTCATCGAAGGGCTCGACATCCTGATCCTGCGTGAGCTGACCGGCGGCGTCTATTTCGGCGAGCCGAAGACGATCACCGATCTCGGCAACGGCCAGAAGCGCGCCATCGACACCCAGGTCTACGACACCTACGAGATCGAGCGCATCGCCAAGGCCGCCTTCGAGCTTGCGCGCACGCGCAACAACAAGGTCACCTCGATGGAAAAGCGCAACGTGATGAAGTCCGGCGTGCTTTGGAACGAGGTCGTCACCGAGACCCACAAGAACGGCTACCAGGATGTGGAGCTGGAGCACATGCTGGCAGACGCCGGCGGCATGCAGCTCGTCCGCTGGCCGAAGCAGTTCGACGTGATCGTCACCGACAATCTGTTCGGCGACATGCTGTCCGACGTGGCCGCCATGCTGACCGGTTCCCTCGGCATGCTGCCGTCCGCCTCCCTCGGCGCGCCGGACGCGAAGACCGGCAAGCGCAAGGCGCTGTATGAGCCGGTCCACGGCTCGGCTCCGGACATTGCCGGCACCGGCGCGGCCAACCCGATTGCCATGATCGCCTCCTTCGGCATGGCCCTTCGCTATTCCTTCGAAAAGATCGCGGAAGCCGACATGCTCGACAAGGCAATCGCGAACACCCTCGACAAGGGCCTGCGCACCAGGGACATCGCCTCGGAAGGCGACAAGGTGGTCAGTACGGTCGAAATGGGCGATGCCATCATCGCCGAACTGGACGCGCTCAGCGCCTGATTTCGGCAACGAAGAAGAAAAATCGGCTGTTGGCGGGTTGCCCGTCGGCAGCCTTTTCTTTTACTGACTGGCTGGAACCCGAAAGGCCAATCCGATGACCGACAAGATCACCCCTTTCCTCGGCACCTGGATCCTGGATGTCGAGGCCAGCGATTACGAACAGGGCGAGCCGCCGAAGAGCGCCACGATGAAAATCGAGGACGAATTCGGCATGGTCCGGTTCGCCATGAGCCAGGTGACGGCGGAAGGCGAAACGGTCGACGACGAATTCTCCGGCATGCCCGACGGTCCGGAAACCAAGCTCGGCAAGAGCGGACTGGTCGATGCCATGCGCCTGGTCTTCAACGGCGACCGCAGCCTGGTCTCCGAGGCCCGCCGCGGCGGACTGACCCTGATGAAGGCGGAACGGGAACTGTCGGAGGACGGCCGGACGCTGACCGTCACCCAGACGGTTCACCTGGTCGATGTCGCGAGCTTCACCAACGTCTCGGTTTATCGTAAGGCGCAGTAGCCTTTTTCACGCTGAAGGGTCTTTCGTTGCGCCGGCAATGGCGAGCGCGGCCGATCGGGCGCTTTCCGCAATCGCGTCCGATGTTTCCCGATCTGAGACGGCGCGGGCAAATGTCAACCCGCCGACCAGTCCAGTGATAACGGCCCAGGCGCGGCCTTCGCGATCCTTTGCCTCTCCGTCCCTCAGTCCGTTGGCGATCAGGGAGACGATCTGTTTCATGCGGTCTTCGAACAGGGCGTTGAGCGGCGCCCCGGCGCGCACCACATCGGGCGTCAGGGTCGCCATGGCGCAGCCGCAGGCCAGATCCGAGCGATGTTCGGGGCTCAGGTAATAATCCGCAAATGCCGTGAGCCAGTCCGCCCCGTTTTCCGCCTGAAAGCGGGTGACGCCCTCCAGGACTTCATCCAGTCCCTTGGCGAGCGCAGCTTCGAACGCCGCATCCTTTGAGCCGAAATGCGCGTAAAACGCACCCGAGGTGACACCCGCGCCTTTTGCCAGGGAATCCACGCCCACGCCTGCATAGCCATGCGCCCGGAAGCCCCGCCCGGCGGCATCCACCATGCGCTTTCTTGTCTCTTCTCTCTTGGACATCATCCGGCTCTCCGATTCCAAAATATAACGATCAATACATTTTTCTTGAAAATATAGCGACCGTTATGTAAATGATAATAACGATCGTTATTTTTGTGGAAACGGCCGTTCCACGCACAACGGAGAAACCGAAAATGCCAATCCAGCTCATCGTCACCGACGGACTGATCAACCCGGACCGGCAACAGTCCGCCTTCAGCCAGCTCACCGGGCTCCTTCTTTCCCTGCACGGGCTGACCGGAAACGAATTCATGACCCCGGCCGTCATCGGCGAAGTTGCAGTCACTCCCGCCGGAAAAACCTTCGTCGCCGGAGAACCCGAACCGATCGCGGTCCTGGAACTGACCGTGCCCTCCTTCGTCCTTGCAACACCGCAGCTCAAGGCAGCCTGGATCGAACAGGGGACGGACATCATCGAAAAGGCCGCGGAGGGCAAGCTCCCCAGAAGCCGCATCTTCGCCAACGTCTCCTATGCGGTCGACGGCGGCTGGGGCATCGCCGGCAAGGCCTATTCCAATGCGGATCTCGGCGAAGCCATTCAAAACGCGGCAGCCGCCTGACCTATGGAAGGAACACAGCATGCCCATGGTACGTATCGATCACACCCGAAGAGATGATCCGGACTTCGCGGTCAAGGCCGCCGGAACGGTTCGTTCGGCACTTGAGACGGCCTTCGCCGTCCCGAGGGACGATTTCTTCCAGGTCGTGACCGCTCATGAGTTCGGCGGCGGACTTTTCGGTCCGCAGCGCTTTCTCGAGATAGAACACACGCAGGACCTGGTGTCCGTCCAGATCACCTGCGCGGCCGGACGCACGAAAGAGCAGAAAATCGCCCTGTTTCAGGAAATCAGCTCGGGTCTCGCCAGGGAAACCGGTGTACGGCCGGAAGACGTGATCATCAACCTCGTCGAAAACCAGCGGGAAAACTGGTCCTTCGGCCGCGGCGAAGCACCCTTCGCCTGATCCCTGACGCCCGGAAGCGACAAGCTTCCGGGCGCTTTCGGGCTCCGCGCCGATGTCTGAACATCAAGGCCATCATTGACAGAACCGCCAAGCTGCTTTCGGAATGGGAAGACCGAAGCATCTGGGGTGCGGATATTGCAATTTGGTATTTTCATTTCCCTCGACGGAAGCAGGCTTCGTGCCGGCTGTCTCAATGGCGCCATTGCCGATAGACCCGGAGGGATGCATCGTTGACAGGTCCAGATTTCCCGACATCCGAATACGAGCGACGCCTCGAACGTGCGCAGCAGGCCATGCAGGATCAGGATCTGGACGCCCTGCTCCTGACCAGCGAGGCCGACGTCCGCTACTTCTCCGGCTTCCGCACCCTGTTCTGGCAAAGCCCGACACGGCCGTGGTTCCTGGTCGTGCCGAAGAACGGCAAGCCGGTGGCCGTCATTCCGGAGATTGGCGCAAACCTGATGGCCTCCACATGGCTGGACGACATCCGAACCTTTTCCTCGCCCCATAAGACAGATGACGGCATCACCCTTCTGACCGCGTTACTGAAGAAGACGGACCGGATCGGCCTGCCCATGGGCCGCGAGAGCGCCCTGCGCATGCCGCTCAACGATTTCAAGCGCCTGAGAAGCGCATTGCACCTGAGCGAATGGATCGATGCCACGCCACTGGTGCGGGCACTGCGAATGGTGAAGTCCGAGCTGGAGATCGAAACCATTTCCGAAATCTGCCGGATCGCGTCGGACGGGTTCGGCAATGCGGCCGACCTGTTTCACGAAGGGCAAACCCTGAAGGAAGCCTTCCGCGCGTTCCGGATCGAACTGCTCAGCCAAAGCGCCGATGACGTGCCTTATCTGGTCGGCGGCGCCGGTCAGGACGGATACGGCGATGTCATTTCACCGCCGGACGACAGGCAACTCGCCGCGGGCGATGTGCTGATGCTCGACACAGGCGCCACCCTGAACGGCTATTTCTGCGACTTCGACCGGAATTTCGCGATCGGTCAAGCAAGCGAGGCGGCCAAAACGGCCTATTCGACCCTGTACGTTGCGACCGACGTCGCCATCGCCACGGCCCGGCCCGGGGTCACCTGCGCCGATCTGTTCCACGCCATGGCGGATGTCATCGGCACCACCGGCAGCGACGTCGGCCGCTTCGGCCACGGGCTCGGCATGCAATTGACCGAAGCCCCGTCCCTGATTGACTTCGATGAAACGGTCCTGACCGAAGGCATGGTGATTACCCTGGAACCGAGCATGGAAGTCACGGACGGCAAGATCATGGTGCACGAGGAAAACATCGTGATCCGGGACGGACCGCCAACGCTTCTGACACGCAGGGCACCGCCCGAATTGCCGATCCTCTAGTCTTCCTGCGGCCGATCAGGCCGACTTGCCGATGTCATCCAGCTTTTTCTGCAGAGCCAGCTTGTCCAGCGACGTGATCGGCAGGTTGACGAAGATGGAAAGCCGGTTGTTCAGCATCCGGTAGGCCTCCGTAAAGGCGAGGCTCTTTTCCGTCTCGCTCCCTTCCACCTTGACCGGATCGGGCACGCCCCAGTGAGCCGTCATCGGCTGGCCGGGCCAGACCGGGCAGCTTTCGGCGGCCGCCTGATCGCAGACGGTGAAGACGAAATCCATGGCAGGTTGGCCGGCCTCGGCAAACTCGTCCCAGCTCTTGGAGCGCATGTCATCGGTCTTGTAGTTCAGCTTCTGCAAAAGTTGCAGCGCCCGCGGGTGGACTTCGCCGGAGGGATGGGACCCTGCCGAGTAGGCCTTGAACCGGCCTTGGCCGACACGGTTCAGGATCGCTTCCGCCATGATCGAACGGGCCGAGTTGCCCGTGCACAGAAACAGGACATTGTAGGTGGGTTCAGTCATTTGATTTGTCCTTCGAGAGCCCCTCTCCCTTAGAGGGCGCAGGAAACTTCCCTAATGACCTGCCGGCACAGGTCCGGCTGGCCGCCGCAGCAATCGGCCATGAGAAATCCGAGCAGCGCCCGGATGCCGTCGAAATCCGCGTAATAACGAATGGCCCGTCCCTCGCGTTCGTTGCGGATCAGCCCGGCATTCAGGAGCACGGCCAGATTGGCCGACATGGTGTTCTGTCGGACACCGAGGATTTCACCGATTTCCCCCGCACCCATGCCCTCGGCTCCGCACTTGATCAGAAGCCGGAAGACATCGAGTCGGGTCTGCTGGCTCAGGGCGGAAAAGGCATTCAGGGCGCTATTCGTATCCATATATCATGATTTATTGATATATTGTGACGTTTTGATGACCGGCCGTCCGAATCTGCCGCGATTGGCAATGCCGTCTGGACCGTATCGAAAACGGCCCGTCACGACTTCCTGCCCGTGACGAAACAGCCGTCCGGCTTTTCTCCGGTTGACAATTTTCCGGTTCCGGGCAAAAACCGGCTCGTTTCGTACTTACTGGAGCAATGGCATGGTCCGGCACTTCGCCGACATCGCGAAAAAGCTGACGACGGTTTCGACCGGCGCCGCTTTCGCCTGCGCGACCGTTGCTCCGACAACCACCGTCAAACCGACTACGAAAACCACCGCTTAACGGTGCCGCTCGTCCCGCGCTCCCCGGGGATGGGGGCGCTGAAAAGCCGGCTGGCCGGAAGATCGGCGGACCGGCGAAAGCGGGGAGACGGATGAGGAAATTCAACATGGGTTACAAGATTGCAATCGCGGGTGCCACGGGCAATGTCGGCCGGGAAATGCTCGACATTCTGGCCGAACGCGGTTTTCCGGCCGATGAGGTCGTCGCTCTGGCGTCCCGCCGCTCCCAGGGTACCGAGGTCTCCTTCGGCGACCGGACGCTGAAGGTTCAGGCGATGGAGAATTACGATTTCTCCGACACCGATATCTGCCTCATGTCCGCCGGCGGATCCGTCGCCAAGGAATGGGCTCCGAAGATCGCCGCCAAGGGCTGTGTCGTGATCGACAACTCCTCCGCATGGCGCTACGACTCGGACGTGCCGCTGATCGTTCCGGAAGTGAACGCCGATGCGATCGTTGGCTTTTCCAAGAAGAACATTATTGCCAATCCGAACTGCTCGACCGCCCAGCTCGTGGTCGCGCTGAAGCCGCTCCATGACGCGGCCAAGATCAAGCGCGTCGTCGTCTCCACCTACCAGTCGGTCTCCGGCGGCGGCAAGGACGCCATGGAAGAGCTGTTCAACCAGACCCGTGCCGTCTTCGTGAACGACCCGATCGAGCCGCAGAAGTTCACCAAGCGGATCGCCTTCAACGTCATCCCGCACATCGATGTCTTCATGGAAGACGGTTACACCAAGGAAGAATGGAAGGTGCTGGCCGAAACCAAGAAGATGCTCGACCCGGCGATCAAGGTCACCTGCACCGCCGTCCGCGTGCCGGTCTTCATCGGCCATTCGGAATCGGTCAACATCGAGTTCGAAAACGAGATCACCGCCGAGGAAGCCCGCAACATCCTGCGCGAGGCGCCGGGCTGCCTCGTGATCGACAAGCAGGAAGACGGCGGCTACATCACACCTTACGAATGCGCCGGTGAAGACGCCACCTACATCTCCCGCATCCGCGAGGACGCGACGGTCGAAAACGGCCTGAACATCTGGGTGGTGTCGGACAACCTGCGAAAGGGCGCTGCCCTCAACACGGTGCAGATCGCCGAGGTTCTGGTGAACCGCGGCCTGATCCAACCGAAGAAGGCCGCCGCCTGAGACAAGGCGCTGTCCGAGTCAAGGCGCTGCATGATCGATAGAGAGCCCGGCCCTCGCGCCGGGCTTTTTTATGCCGCATCAGGCTATTTGGGAAGATTCGGCAATACACCGACCAAGGTGGCTCCTGTTCGTGATTGCAGCGAATGGTAGGCTTTCAGTCCTTACAACCTGAGGAGGAAGCATCATGAAAACCTGGACGAAGCCAGCCATGGAATCCGTTGAAGCCGGTTTTGAGGTATCTCGCTACGTACCGGCTGAAATCGGATCTTGCGGCCGCAAGAAGTAACCAACGATCACACAGTCGGAAAAGCATCCGATGAAGATCAGGATCCTCGGATCCGCGGCGGGCGGCGGGTTTCCGCAATGGAATTGCAACGCGCCGCTCAGCCGTGCCGTGCGCGCGGGAAAGCCGGGCTTTCTCGCGCGGACACAATCCAGCATCGCCGCCAGTGCGGACGGTGCCGGATGGGTCGTCTTCAACGCCTCGCCGGATATCCGGGAGCAGATCGCGGCAGCCCCCGATCTGCAGCCGCGTGCGGACGGGCCCTTGCGCCATACCCCGATCAAGGCGGTCGTGCTCACCAACGCGGATGTGGACCATATCGCGGGCCTGCTGTCGCTGCGCGAACGCGAGGGATTTACGCTCTATGCGACCCGGCGCGTCCTGAAGACACTCGCCGAAAACAGCATCTTTCAGGTGCTCAATCCGGACGTCGTCGAGCGGCGGGAACTGCCCCTGTCCGGAACGACCGAACTGGAAGGGCGCGACGGCCCCCTCGGGCTGACGGTGGAAACGTTCCCCGTCTCCGGCAAGGTTGCCCTGTTTCTGGAACAGGATACGGAAGCGAATTTCGGCACGGCGCCGGGAGACACCATCGGCATCATGCTGCGGGAAACCGCGAAGAACGGAGCCTCGGGCCAGCTTTTCTACATCCCGGGCTGCGCGGCGGTGGACGATGCCCTGCGCCAGCGGATCGACGGCGGCGATTGCCTGATGTTCGACGGAACCGTCTTCCACGACACGGAAATGGCGGACACCGGCGTCGGCACCAAAACCGGCGCGCGGATGGGACATCTGGAGATCGGCGGACCGGCCGGGTCGATCGAGGCCCTGAAAGGCCTGGATCTGGGCCGGCGGATCTTCGTTCACATCAACAATACGAACCCGATCCTCGATCCGGACTCCGAGGCGGCAAAGGCCGTGCGGGCCGCCGGTTGGGAAGTCGGCTATGACGGCATGGAGGTCAGCCTGTGAACCCGACAGCAGCAACAAGCGCGGCCATTCGGCCCCATCGCCACATCGTTCAAAGCGGCGTCGAGCCGACCGCAGCCGACAGGATTCGACAGGCCGGTCGGCTTCTTCCGCGCTCCGAATTCGAGGAGGCCCTGCGCACGGCCGGCTTTGCGCGCTATCACATCCATCATCCCTTCCACAAACGGATGAATGCCGGGGAACTGACCAGGGCACAATTGCAGGCCTGGGCGCTGAACCGTTACTGCTATCAGGCGGCGATCCCGAAGAAGGATGCGATCATCCTGTCCCGCTCCGAAGACCCGGTGTTCCGCCGGGAATGGCGCAAGCGTATTGTCGATCATGACGGCGAAGACGGCGGCGAACTGGACGGCGGCATCAAACGCTGGCTGAAACTCGCCGAAGATCTCGATCTTGACGTCGACATGGTCCAGGAGCGCCGCTACGCATTGCCGGCAACCCGGTATGCGGTCGGGGCCTATCTCGATCTGGTGTCGTCCTCCTCCCTTCTGGTTGCCGTCGCATCGTCGCTGACCGAACTCTTTTCGCCGGTCGCCATCGGTGAGCGCGTTCCGGCCATGCTGGCGCGTTACGACTACATCACCGAAGACACGCTGGCTTATTTCAAGCCGCGGCTGCACCAGGCGCCGCGCGATGCGGAACATGCGCTGTCGCTGGTTTTCGAATGGGCGGACACACCGGACAAACAGGCCGACGCGATCGATGCCCTCTTCGCCAAATGCGATATTCTCTGGGCCATGCTGGACGCACTGCATCATGCCTATGTGACACCTGGCAACATCCCGCCGGGCGCCTTCCACCCGCCTGCTCTGGTCGACTGAAATGCCGGCCCGTACCCGCCATATCGTGACCAATATCAGCCAGCCGGGGTTTCCCGCCTATGTGCGGCTGCAATTCGACGAACTGCGGGACCGCTGGGCCCTGCTCGCGCCGGAAAAGGTCTATTGGCCGGATGACGTCAGCGTCGCGATCCTGAGCCGCTGCACCGGCACGACAACCGTGTCGGAAATCATTGTGGACCTGGCGGAGGAATATCAGGCGGCGGTCGAAGAGATTGGCCTGGACGTTCTGGATTTCCTGCAGGAATGGTCCGACCGACTGGTAATCCGATGCGGCGGGAGGCAGGCATGACGCAAACCGTGGGGCCGGCACTCGGGATGCTGGCCGAACTGACCCACCGATGCCCGCTGCAATGCGGATATTGTTCCAACCCGGTCGAACTCCTGAAAGCCGATAAGGAGCTGGCAACGGAGATCTGGCTCGACACCTTCGAACAGGCCGCCGATCTCGGCATTCTCCAGGTGCATCTGTCCGGAGGCGAACCGACCCTTCGCCGGGATCTGGAAGACCTCGTCGCCGGCCTGGCCGCGCACGGCGTCTACACCAATCTGATCACGGCCGCCGTGACCTTGAGCCGGGAGCGGATCGGCCGCCTGGCGGAGGCCGGCCTCGATCATGTCCAGATCAGCTTCCAGGGCGCCCGGCCGGAGACGACCGAACGCATCGGCTATTACAGGAATGCCCATGAAAAGAAACGCCAGGCGGCTGAGTGGGTCCGAGACCTGGGCCTGCCGCTCACCGTCAACGCACCGATCCACAAGCTCAACATTTACGAGGTTCCGGAATTCGTCGATCTCGCGCTGGAACTCGGCGCACAGCGGCTGGAGATCGCCAATGTGCAATACTACGGCTGGGCCTATCTCAACCGGTCTGCGCTCATGCCCGGCTACGACGCCGTCATGCGCCAGATCGACTTTGTCGAAAAGACCAGGGAAGACCTCACCGGCATCCTCAACATCGACTTCGTCACGCCGGATTATTATGCGGATTACCCCAAACCCTGCATGGGCGGCTGGGGGGCCGATGCCTTCGTGGTCACGCCCGACGGCAAGGTTCTGCCGTGTCACGCGGCCCAGTCGATCCCCTCGCTGACCTTCGACAGCGTCACCGAGAAACCGCTGAAGGACATCTGGGAAAAATCGGAGGCCTTCAACCGGTATCGCGGTTTCGACTGGATGCCCGAGCCCTGCCGGTCATGCGAGCGACGGGACATCGATTTCGGCGGCTGCCGGTGCCAGGCACTTGCCCTGACCGGCGATGCCGCCGCAACCGACCCGACCTGTATCAAGTCGCCCTTTCACGGCGACCTGCGCCGGCTGCCGCCGGAACAGCCGATCCGAAAAAGGGTCATCGGCCGCGAAAAGATCGACGCATAGGCCGGGAGCGCGCCGCGGACGAATGCTGACTACCCGGCAGCTTCGACGGGAGTGGCAACTTCGAATTTCTCCGTTTCCGGATTCATCACCCGAAGTTCGGCGGAGCCGATATCGAACCATGCGCCGTGGACCTGAAGCACGTTGTTGTGCAGCGCCTCTTCCACGAAGGGAAACGTCCGCAGGTTCTTCAGGGACTGGCGCACGCCGGCAAATTCCATCGCAAGCTGCGGATCGTCCATCTTGTCGACCGGCATGCAGGCCATGGCGATGGCCGCCGGCTCCAGAAGCTTGATCCAGCGGCCGATGAAATCGCCGCGAAGAGACGGCACGTTGGCATTTTCCCTGAACGCCTGGACCCCGCCGCATTTGGCGTGCCCCATCACCACGATATGCTTCACCTTCAGCGCGCGCACCGCATATTCGATCGCGGCACTGGTTCCGTGCTGGCCGTCGGTCGCCTCATAGGGCGGCACCAGATTGGCGACGTTTCTCAAAACAAAGAGTTCGCCGGGCCCCGCAGAAAAAATCCCCTCCGGCGTCACCCGGCTGTCGCAGCAGGAAATCACCATCACTTGCGGTTGCTGGCCGTAAACTGCCAGATGCTCCCGGGTTTCCTTGTGATGGGTAAACCCCTTCTGCAGATACTGGCCGTAGCCTTCGATCAACTCGACCGGAAACGCAGCAGTCATGGTTCCTCGCATACAGACTCGTATTGACGGATCTTTATAGGGAATCGGACGAAGAAGCGCAGCCCCGTAATCGGACGAGGGGCTTCCCTTTCCGCGAAATCGAAAAACGGGGACTTCAGGCCTTCAGGTGGCGACATTCACCGAATGCTGCTCGATCTCGCCGCCATGATCCTCATAGGCATGCCGGACGGTTTCCGCGGCGCATCCGTCATAAATGCCGGTGATCGACGTCGATGCAAGCGGCTTCGCTTTCGGGTCGAGCACATGCTGCGCCGCCGCCCTGTAGGCGGCAACCCCGTCGAGCAAATGATCTTCGTGGTGGTGGGCGTCGACCAGAACTGCCGGCGTCTCCGCGGGAGATCCGGTCTCGTCTTCATGGCGCTGTGCGTCGGACTCGCTACTGTTTCCACGGTTGTCGCCCTGACCTTTCGAGTCCCGGTCCGGAGCGTATTCCGTCGCATGCGCCACGACATTGACCGCTGGCGGCCTTTCAACTGTCGATGGCATATCGGCCTCCTGGCCTTTTCCTCAAGAATACCGCCTTCTGGCAGTTATGAGGAAAAGCTTGGCAAGAAAGAGTTAACAAACCTTTACGACAGGTTAAGAGCCGATACCAGAGCGGCACAAGTGCATTCGGCAAAAGGGCAAGAAAAAAGCGGGCCGAAGCCCGCTCTTAAGGAGGAAAGTCTAGCCGGATATCAGGCGCTTGCCTTGTTGGCTGCCCGTTCCGCGCGCTTACGCTCGTGCGGGTCGAGCATCGCCTTGCGCAGACGGATCGACGCCGGCGTGACTTCGACCAGTTCATCATCGGCGATGTAGGACAGCGCGGCTTCCAGCGTCAGACGGATCGGCGTCGTCAGCTTGACCGCATCGTCCTTGCCGGCAGAGCGAATGTTCGTGAGCTGCTTGCCCTTGAGGACATTGACCTCAAGATCGTTGCCGCGGGTGTGTTCGCCGATGATCATGCCCGGATAAACCTTGGTGCCCGGATCGATCATCATCGGGCCGCGGTCTTCCAGGTTGAAGAGCGCATAGGCCACGGCCTCGCCGGTTCCGTTGGACAGGAGCACGCCGGTATGCCGACCCTGGATCGGTCCCTTGTAGGGCTCGTAGCCGTAGAACAGACGGTTGAAGATCGCAGAGCCGCGCGTGTCCGACATGAGTTCGGACTGGTAGCCGATCAGGCCGCGGGTCGGCGCATTGAAGACGAGACGCGTGCGTCCGCCGCCGGACGGCTTCATTTCCAGAAGGTCGGCCTTGCGTTCCTGCAGCTTTTGGACGACCGCCCCGGAATATTCCTCATCGACGTCGATGATGACTTCCTCGATCGGCTCCAGCCGGTTACCGGCGTCGTCGAACTGGTAGACAACGCGCGGACGGCCAACGCCGAGTTCGAAGCCTTCGCGGCGCATGTTTTCGATCAGGATCGCCAAGAGCAGTTCGCCGCGGCCGGAAACGACGAAGGCATCCGGCTCGTCGGTGTCTTCCACCTTGAGCGCCACGTTGCCTTCCGCTTCCTTCATCAGGCGCTCGCGGATCACGCGCGACTGCACCTTGGTTCCTTCGGTGCCGGCCAGCGGGCTGTCGTTCACGCGGAAGGTCATGGAAAGCGTGGGCGGATCGATCGGCTGCGCCTGCAGCGGCTCGGTCACTTCCGGTGCACACAGGGTGTCGGCAACGGTGGCCTTGGTCATGCCGGCGATTGCAACGATGTCGCCTGCCTCGCCCTTTTCGATCGCCTGGCGCTCGAGACCGCGGAACGCCAGGATCTTGGAGACACGGCCGGTTTCAAGCACCTTGCCGTCGCGGGACAGCGCCTTCAGCGGCATGTTCGGAATGGCGGTACCCGACACGATCCGTCCGGTCAGGATCCGGCCCAGGAACGGATCGGCTTCGATCGTGGTCGCCAGCATGCGGAACGCGCCCGGCTCGGAAGCGGGCGGTGCAACCTTGTCGAGAACCATGTCGAACAGCGGATCCATGTTGTCCTTCGGACCTTCCGGATCGGTCGCCATCCATTCCTGCTTGGCGGAACCGTAGAGAACCGGGAAATCGAGCTGGTCCTCGTTCGCATCCAGGGCCGCGAACAGGTCGAACACCTCGTCGAGAACTTCGTCGGCGCGCTGTTCCGGCTTGTCGATCTTGTTGATGGCGACAATCGGCTTCAGGCCGAGCTTCAGCGCCTTGCCGAGCACGAATTTCGTCTGCGGCATCGGGCCTTCGGCCGCGTCGACCAGAAGAATGACACCGTCGACCATGTGCAGGATACGCTCCACCTCGCCGCCGAAATCGGCATGGCCCGGGGTGTCCACGATGTTGATGCGGGTGTCTTTCCAGACCAGGGAGGTGACCTTGGCCAGGATGGTGATGCCGCGTTCACGCTCGATGTCGTTGGAGTCCATCATGCGTTCTTCGGTCCGCTGGTTGTCGCGGAAAGCGCCGGACTGCTTCAACAGCACGTCGATCAGGGTGGTCTTGCCATGGTCGACGTGTGCGATGATGGCGATGTTGCGCAAGTTCATTTAAGGCTCCAAAAGACATAGCGGGCCCCGATGGACCCGCATGTCATGTCTTGGCTATTCAGTTTTCGCTGTTTGGCCCGGGTGGCTGAAATTTGCGCTCTATATAGTGCGAACCGACGGGTTGTGCAATGCAGTAACGCCGCGGTTCGCTTGACAAGCCCGGACCCAGGGCTCATATCCATAAGGCTTCCTTATTAAGGTGTTACCATGAACCTCACCGCCCCCGACGGCGGCGCCAGTTTGATGATCGTCGATATCGCCAGGCTTCTTCGCCGCCGCTTCGAGGCTGCGCTGACGAGAATAGACACGGGTCTGACTGTTGCCGAGGCGCGAACGCTTGCCTTCATCTGGCGCAATCCGGGCCAGCGCCAGGCGTCCTTGGCGGAGCGCATGTTCGTCGAACCCATGACCCTGGTCGGCTATCTGGACTCGCTGGAGAAGGCCGGTCTGGTCGTTCGCACCGTCGACCCGACGGACCGGCGCGCCAAGCTGATCACCCTGACAGACGAGGCGGACCCGATCCTGGCCAAGATCGAAGAGGCGATCGATCAGGTTCATGACGATGCCTTGGGCGGCGTTCCGCAGAGCCGCCGGGACGAACTGGAGTCCCTGCTTGAAACGATGAGGGTGAACCTCCTGAATTCCGAAACGGGTAGCTGAATGACGGCCGCTGCAGAACCGGCAATGAGCGCGCGCCGGACGACGATCCTCGGCGCAGCGCTCGTAGCGATCGGCCCGATCACCATGTCCCTCTACACGCCGGCCATGCCGGAACTGGCCGTTGCCTTCGGCACATCCGACGCCCTGATCAAGCTGACCCTGACCACCTATTTCGCGGGCTTCGCGCTGACCCAGCTGATCTGCGGACCGCTGTCCGACGCCTTCGGCCGCAAGCCTGTCGCCATTGCCTTCCTGGTGCTTTACCTCGCCTCCACGGTTCTGGCCACCCTGGCCCCGGACATCACCTGGATGCTGATTGCCCGTGCCCTGCAGGGCGTCGGCGCCGCTGTCGGCGTCGCCGTATCCCGGGCCATCGTCCGCGACCAGTATACCGGACAGCATTCGGCGCGGATCATGAACACCATCGGCACCATGCTCGCGCTCGGCCCGGCGATTTCGCCGACCATCGGCGGCATCATCCTGGAGGTCTTCGGCTGGCGGGAAATCTTCATCTGCATGCTCTTTTACGGCGCCGCCCTGATGGCCGCCGTGATCGCCTTTCAGCCGGAAACCAACGCCTATCGGAATGTGACCAACATTCATCCCGAACGGTTGGCGATCAACTACATGACCCTGCTGAGCGACCGGAAATTCATGGCGCCGAGCGTTCTGCTCGGCATGTGCCTCGGCAATATCTACGCCATGGCGACAGTCTTGCCGTTTGTAATGATCCACGACGTCGGCCTGACACCGGCACAGTTCGGCGTCGGCATGATGATGCAGTCCCTGTCGTTTATCGCAGGCACCCTCGTCACCGGACGGCTGCTGAAATATTTCGACGCCGAAAAACTGGTTCCGATCGGCATTGTCGGGATGATCGCAGCCTCGGCCCTCATGGCGATCCTGCTGCGCCTTCATGAGCCGACCTACCTGATCGTCATGGGACCGGTCGGTTTCTTCGCCTTTTCGGTTGCCTTTATCCTGCCCGCGACCTTCACCTCCGCCATGCGCGACTTCCCCCATATCGCCGGCGCTTCCTCTTCCATGATGGGCTTCATGCAATTCGGCGGCGGCATCCTCGGCAGCCTGCTGATCGCCTCCCTGGGCAATCCGCTCTTCGGCATGTCGACGATCATTCCGGCCATGCCGGTTCTCGGCGTGATCCTGTATGTCCTGCTCCGGATGAACACCGGAGACGCCCGGGCTGCGGCAGAATAGCCGGCGAGCGATCTGGACGAAACAAAACCGGCGAAGCCTTGCGGCCCCGCCGGTTTTTTGGTGCGAAGCTCCGGCCGGTTAGCCGCGGCGCACCGGATCCAGCGTGATCTTGTGCAGTTCGACGTCGTCCCGGTCCATCAGGCGGACGGTGAGCTGTTCCGTGGCACCGTCGATATCGACGAGGCCGAAGAACTGCAGACCCATGGACGGCGGCAGGTTCACCCCCTGCTCCTTGGTCGGCGCCTTCACGTATTTGACTTCCGGACCGAAGGTCATGTCCAGGTCGTTCGGACCGAAGGTTCCGGCATGGATCGGACCGGAGACGAATTCCCAGAACGGCCTGAAGTCCTGGAACTGGGCCTTGTCCGGATTGTAGTAATGGGCGGCCGTGTAATGCACATCGGCGGTCAACCAGACCACATTGTCGATATCGGCGGACTTGATGAAGCGCAGCAGATCTGCGAACTCCAGTTCGCGGCCCTTCGGAGCGCCGTGGTCGCCGTTGGCAACCGCTTCCGCGCCGGCCTGTTCCTTCCAGTTGTCCCAGACGATCAGCCCGATCGGCATGTCGCAGGCAATCACCTTCCAGGTGGCGCGGGAATTGGCCAGCTCCCGCTTCAGCCAGGCAAGCTGCTCGGCGCCGAGGATGCGCGAAGCATCAGACATTTCCGTTTCCATCGACGGACCGTTCGGGCCGCGGTAGGAGCGCAGGTCCAGGAAGAACACATCGAGCATCGGACCATAGGCGATCTTGCGATAGACACGGCCCGGCTCCGCCGGAATGTAGCGAATCGGCGTCAGCTCATGGAAGGCGCGCGCCGAACGGGCGGCAAGCACGGCGATGTTCTTTTCCGTGTAGCGGTCGTCGCCGCTCAGATCCTTCGCCGAAGACCAGTTGTTGACCACCTCGTGGTCGTCCCACTGGAAGAAGGTCGGCACCTCGGCATTGAACGCCAACAGGTTCTCGTCCATCAGATTGTACTTCCACTGGCCGCGGAATTCGGCAAGCGTCTCGGCAACCTTCGACTTTTCCTCCGTGACGATGTTGTTCCAGACCGACCCGTCCTTCAGCTCGACACTTTCCTTGATCGGACCGTCGGCATAGATCGTGTCACCGGAATGGATGAAGAAATCCGGGCTGTGCTTGGCCATGGTGGCATAGGTCTTCATGCCCCCGTGGGTCTTGTCGATGCCCCAGCCCTGGCCGGCGGTGTCGCCGGACCAGGCGAACCGGACCGAGCGGCGCGATCCTGGTGCGGTCCGGAAACGTCCGGTCATCGGCTCGCAAACTGCGTTGACGTCATTGAGATCGGCAAAGGCCACCCGGTAGAAGATTTCCTGGTCCGACGGCAGGTTCTCCAGCAGCCGTTTGGCCGCAAAATCGCTTTCCGGCAGGGCGTTGATCGGCGCCAGGCGCGTCGGCGTTTCAAAGGTGCCGGTCGTGTCGAATTCGACCAGCATTTTCGCCGGACGGTCGGCGCGCGCCCAGATCATGCCGGAGTTGGCGTCGACATCGCCAGACTGCAGGCCATGGGTGATGACCGGGCGGGACGATGCGCGCGACAGGGACGGCATGGCGAGGCCCGAGGATAAGGCAAGGCCGGTCGCAACCGACGACTTGAGAAAGGCACGGCGGGAAACTTGAGAAGACATATCTGGCTCCAAAGCTGAGGGAGGGCCCATCGCCGCTCCCGTGGCACGCCGCCTGTTTGGCGCACTATTTTAACAGGGAAACCAAAGTCCTGTGACGACGCGTGTAAATTTTCATGACAGCGCGGAATGTGTAAATCCGGCAGGTCCTGACCCTGCCCCTTGACCACCACCTTCCAACGCGTCACACACGCGGAAAGACAAACAGGATCATAGCTTAAATGCCCCGATGTTCCGGCTACAAGTTGCCGTCTGCGAGCGAACGTGCCCAGGTGATGGGCATCCTGAATGTGACGCCGGATTCCTTTTCCGACGGCGGCCGGCATTTTGCCGCCGAACGTGCCGTCGCCCATGCCCGGGCGATGAAGGCGGAAGGCGCCGACATCCTGGACATCGGCGGCGAAAGCACCCGTCCGGGCTCCGAGCCTGTCTCCCTCGAAGACGAATGGTCCCGCATCGCTCCGGTGCTGGAACAGGTCGTGGAGCTTGATCTGCCGGTCTCCATCGACACCTATAAGGCGGAAATCGCCCGGCGCGCCTGCGCGGCCGGCGCGCTGATCGTTAACGACGTATGGGGCCTGCAGAAGGATCCGGCCATGCCGGAGACCGCGGCGGAAACCGGTGCTCATGTGATCATGATGCACAACCGTAACGAAGCGGATGCGGCCATCGATATCATGGACGACATCGACCGCTGGTTCGAGCGGTCGATGTCGCTTGCGGACAGGGCCGGGATCCCGAAAGACAAGCAGATCCTCGATCCCGGCTTCGGCTTCGGCAAGACCATGGACCAGAACTATCTGATCCTGAACCGCCTCGACCAATTGAAAAAGCACGGCCTGCCGATCCTGGCCGGGGCGTCCCGGAAACGCATGATCGGAGCGGTTCTGGACGTGCCGACCGAGGACCGCCTTTACGGATCGCTTGCCGTCCACCTGATCGCCGTGCAAAAAGGCGCATCGATCGTCCGGGCTCATGACGTCCGCCCTCATGCGGATGCGGTCCGGATTCTCCAGGCAACGCTGAGCGAATCGGCAAACCGGAATTAGACAGAATATGACGACCCAGACACCGACCCGCGTTGCCCTCGGACTCGGCTCCAACATGGGAAATTCCCGCGAGAACCTCGACATGGCGGTGAGGTATCTGGATGCGACGCCGGGCATCACCGTGGTTGCCCGCTCGTCCGTTTACCGGACGCCGCCCTGGGGACCGATTCCCCAGGACGATTACTCCAACATGTGCATCACCATCGACACGATGCTGAAACCGCGCGCGCTTCTGGAAAGGGGCCTAGCCATCGAAGCCCGGATGGGCCGGATCCGCGATGAGCGCTGGGGCCCGCGTCTGATCGATATCGACATCCTGCTCTTCGGCAACGAAAAGATCGACAAGGACGGATTGATCATCCCTCATCCGCGGATGAGCGAACGCGCCTTCGTGCTGATACCGCTTGCGGAAATCTGGCCCGACGCACCGCTCGGCGACGGTCGTACCGCAGCCGAAGCCCTGGAGACCTGTCCGGACCAGGACGGTGTGGTCAAGCTGGACGACTGAAAACCGACTGAAGCTTCGACAATCCCATGAAGCTGTCCATGTGGAAGCGGGCCTGTTCCGGCGTTTGGCGGAAGTCAGAGCCAATCGGACAGGCATGCCGGGCGAGGCACCCTGAAAAGCACGGCTCGCCCTGGCCGCTCGCCAGATGCTCCCGGCACCGCGGCACGTCGTAGCCTTCCGTCCCTGAAATCGCATCGACCGGACAGGCGGAAAGACAGGGCCTGTCGGCACAATCGGGACAGGGACCTGTCGACGCGTTTCCAACCGCCGGTCCCGGGTTTTCCGCCGACAGCAAGGCGGCGCGGAACCCGCTCCAGGGGCCGTAGATGTCATGCGCCAGAACGCCGAGCGGACTTGGCGAGAACCCGCCCGCCCGCATCGCCCATTTCTGAAACGGATGGTACGGCGGACCGTCAAAGGGAAAGACAATCGACAGCCCGAAGCCCCGCGCAACCTCGGACAGGACACGCCGTGTGAACCGGTCGAGCGAATCCTGCGCGCCGTCTGCGAACTCGGGTGATTCGACAAACACGGGCCAGATCCCGGGTCCGGTGCTGCCGACGAGGAAAAGCGACCGTGGGGACACCCCCGGAGCGATTTCCGGCACGGCATCATTCGGTCCCGGCGAAAATCCGCCGAGCACCAGGAAGCCGTCCCGGCGGCATCGATCGGCTAGTTCATTCAACCGGTTGTGATCCATGTTCCGACTGCTCTTTTCCGGCCGAAGTCCCGCCCGTCAGGTCATTCCGTTTTGCCCCGGACGGACATCCTTCGTGTTCATCCGTCGCGAACCCCTCCGGTTCGACCATGACCAATTTGTGTCCTAATTGCCACGGTGCCCCGTCAAGAAACACTGAGAAAGAAAAAAACCCGGCAATACAGAAAGCTACATATTGCTTCCGGGCTGCCACATGTGCTGAGTAACTTAACAAAATCTGAAAAGACCATCTGGGCTAGGGTCGTCATGAAAAATCATATTCGCGGCATGTTCTTCGGAGCATTGATTCTCACCGCTACAAGCACGGTGGCATCCGCGGCGGATCTGACCGGAAAGACCTCAGGCCTGACGAACGAAGTCCGGGGTGGCGTTCTCTATCACGACCTGATGAGCCGCGAGAGCGGGGTCGATCTCAACGCGGAAATCCTGCTTCGCTGGGCCGCCGTCGATTTCACCATTCCCGGGCTCGGAACCAACGGCATGCTGCGTCCGCATTTCGGCGGCAACCTGAACCTGTCCGGCGACACCAGCATGGTCTACGCGGGCTATACCCTGACCCTGGACCTGACCGACTGGATGTTCATCGAAGGCAGCTTCGGCGGCATGGCCCACAACGGCAACACGGAAAAGACCACACCGAACACGCTGGCTCTCGGCTGTAACGTCATGTTCCGCGAATCCGCTTCTCTCGGTTTCCGGATCAACGAGCGGGTCAACGTCTCCGCGATCATCGAGCATTCCTCGAACAACGGCTACTGCTCGGCCAACAACGGCCTGACCAACGCCGGCGTCCGTCTCGGCTACACGTTCTAGGCTTTTAAGGCAGATCAGCAAAAAACGACTCTCTTTAGTCATCCCGGAAAAGCCGTCAGGCTTTATCCGGGACCGGGGAGACCCGTTTCCGACAAATTCAGCAAAGTGATTCTAACAAAGACCTCGGCCCTCCGGTCCCGGATCTTCGCTTACGCTTCGTCCGGGATGACCATGTCGGGGATCATAATGAAATTCAAAAAAGGCCCGGCGAGGATGTCCCGCCGGGCCTTTTGTATGATTGACCGCGCCGGCCTCAGCCGAGGCGGTCGCGCTTGGCCAGTGTCCGCAGGCGCAGGGCGTTCAGCTTGATGAAGCCGGCCGCGTCCTTCTGGTCGTAGGCGCCCTGGTCGTCCTCGAAGGTGACCAGCTCTTCCGAATAGAGCGAATAGGGCGAGGCCCGGCCGACCACGATCACATTGCCCTTGTAGAGCTTCAGCTTGACGGTACCGGTGACATGCTCCTGGCTCTTGTCGATCAGCGCCTGCAGCATTTCGCGTTCCGGCGAGAACCAGAAGCCGTTGTAGATGAGCTCCGCATAGCGCGGCATCAGCTCGTCCTTGAGATGGCCGGCACCGCGGTCGAGCGTGATCGATTCCATGGCCCGGTGGGCCGACAGCAGGATGGTTCCGCCCGGTGTTTCATAGACACCGCGGCTCTTCATGCCGACGAAACGGTTTTCCACCATGTCGAGGCGGCCGATGCCGTTGTCGCGGCCGTAGTCGTTGAGCTTGGCGAACAGGGTTGCCGGCGACAGCTTTTCACCGTTCAGGGAAACCGCATCGCCTTTCTCGAAGCCGATCTCGATTTCGGTGACCACGTCCGGAGCCTCGGTCGGATCAACCGTGCGCTGGTAGACATATGCCGGCGCCTCTTCGGCCGGATCTTCCAGAACCTTACCTTCCGAGGAGGAATGCAGCATGTTGGCATCGACCGAGAACGGCGCCTCGCCGCGTTTGTCCTTCGGCACCGGGATCTGGTACTTCTCGGCAAAATCGATCAGATCGGTCCGCGACTTGAAGGTCCAGTCGCGCCAGGGGGCGATCACCTTGATATCCGGGTTGAGCGCATAGGCTGACAGTTCGAAGCGAACCTGGTCGTTGCCCTTCCCCGTAGCGCCGTGGGCGATCGCATCCGCGCCGGTTTCCTCGGCGATCTCGATCAGGCGCTTGGAAATCAGCGGCCGGGCAATCGAGGTTCCGAGCAGATAGACGCCTTCATAGACCGCATTGGCACGGAACATCGGGAAGACGAAATCGCGGATGAACTCCTCGCGCAGGTCATCGATGTAGATTTCCTTGATGCCGAGCATCTCCGCCTTGCGGCGTGCCGGCTCCAGTTCTTCGCCCTGGCCAAGATCGGCGGTGAAGGTCACCACTTCGCAGCCGTATTCTATCTGCAGCCACTTCAGGATGATGGAAGTGTCCAGCCCGCCGGAATAAGCCAGCACGACTTTTTTGATGTCACCATGCGCCATGAATGAGAAGTCCGTTTGAGATCTTGGATACGGCCGTTTTCAGGCCTTTGGATTTGGCGCGCAATTTAGCTGGTAAATAGCCAAGCGCAAGGACTTCCTCAGGTCTTGTCCGCGGGCGCACTCGGACCTGAAACCCTATTCCAGCAATTCGGAGCATGCAGACCTAAGAGGAAACCGCACCCTCAAGATCCCCGGTCTCCTTCGCGGGTGCATAGCGGGCGAGCATCATGTCGACGCTGTCCTCGATGACCGCGGCCATTTCGGCTCTCGTCGGCAGACGATTTGCATAAATGTTGGGAAAGAACCCGCGCGATTTGATCAGTCCCATGAATTGCGTTGCGGCAAGCTTGGGATCGGGAACGTCGAGTTTGCCTTCCCTCGTTGCCCGCGCCATGAAGTCCTCCACGACTTTGAGCTTCGTCATGCGGGCATCCATATCCGCGGCCAGTTTCGGATCGCGGATCGTTTCGCTCATGACCATACGTGCCATGTTCATGAAACAGGGGCTGGTCAAAAGGTCCCCCTCCGCCCAGCCGAGGCGCATCAGGGCGTCGCGGATCGGCAGGTCCGGATCGTAGGGAACCTCCATGGCCGCGTTGAACTGATCGGCGAGGCACTGATTGATCGCCTTGAACAGCTCATCCTTGCTTTCGAAATGATTGTAGACCGTCCGTTTGGAGACCTGCGCCCGTTCCGAAATCCGGTCCATGCTGGCGCCGGCAAAGCCGCGCTCCTGAAACTCGGCAATCGCCGCTTCCAGGATCTGCTTCTTTTTGCGTTCGGTGACGGACAGTTTGCTTTTAATCGACATGACCCCCTTTCATCCCAAAAAACGCGCCCTATGTAAACTTGGCAGTTTACAGATACCGCGATTTGAGATTACACTACACGGTGTAGTTTACTTCCTTCAGCCAAGTGACAAGCCAGGGGAGGCCTTTCCCGATGTCCACCACCCTCACCATCAATGGAGAACCGCGCACGATCGACGCGGACCCGGAAACACCGCTTTTGTGGGTGCTTCGTGACGAACTCGGCATGACCGGAACGAAATTCGGTTGCGGCATTGCCCAATGCGGCGCCTGCACGGTCCATCTGGACGGCATGCCGATCCGTTCCTGCCAGACCATGCTCGAAGATGTCGGCGACGCATCCATCACCACCATCGAAGGCATTGACGGCAAGGCAGCCAAGGCCGTTCAGGCCGCCTGGCAGGAACTGGAGGTGCCCCAATGCGGTTACTGCCAGTCCGGTCAGGTCATGGCGGCAACGGCCCTTCTCGTCGAAACGCCCAAGCCGACCGACGAAGACATCGATACGGCCATGGACGGCAATGTCTGCCGCTGCGCCACCTATGCCCGGATCCGTCAGGCGATACACCTCGCCGCCGACAAGATGGAGACCTGATCCATGTTGCACATGTTTGAAAAACCGCTCCAGTCGGCCGCTCCCAGCCGCCGCACCTTCCTGAAACTGTCGGCTGGTGCCGCCGGCGGCCTGATGCTCGCGCTCCGCATGCCGGGCTCCGCCCGGGCCGCCGCCGATGACACCTCCTTCGTCCAGCCGTTCATTCACATCCGGCCCGACAACACGGTCGTCGTCCTGAACAAGCATCAGGACATGGGGCAGGGCAACGCCACTGGCCTCGCAACTCTGGTCGCCGAAGAACTGGACGCAGACGCGGCACAGGTGACAACCGAATTCGCTCCGGCGAACGCCGCCGTTTACAAGAATCTCGCCTTCGGCATGCAGGGAACGGGCGGTTCCAGCGCGATCGCCAATTCCTTCATGCAATATCGTCAGGCCGGTGCCGCCGCCCGGGCCATGCTCGTTGCAGCTGCAGCCGAGGACTGGGGCGTCCCCGCTTCTGAAATTGCCGTCGCAAAGGGCGTCGCCTCCCATTCGAGCGGCAAATCGGCGACCTTCGGCGATCTGGCGGGCCTTGCCGCCAAGCAGGAAGTCCCGGGCGAACCGGCCCTGAAGAAACCGGAAGACTGGGTCCATATCGGCAAGGATTTCCCGCGCGTCGATGCTGCCGACAAGTCCCACGGCTCCGTCGGTTTCTTCGGCATGGACCATCAGGCGGAAAACATGCTCGTCGCCGTCTTGGCCCGCCCGCCGAAATTCGGCGCGGTCGCGACCGGCTTCGACGACACCGAAGCACGCAAGGTGAAGGGCGTGGTCGACATCGTTTCCGTGCCCAGCGGCGTGGCGGTTCTGGCAAACTCCACCTGGCCGGCGATCAAGGCGCGCGGCCTTCTGGACGTCACCTGGGACGACAGCAAGGCAGAAACCCGCGGCACGGCGGAAATGGCTGAAGAACTCGCGGCGATGACGGCTGAAAAGGGCCTGCCCGTCGCCAAGGGCCATGGAGACCCCGAGGCCGCACTCGCGAACGCGGCCAAGGTCATCGAGGTGGACTACAGCTTCCCCTTCCTGGCCCACGCGCCGATGGAACCGCTCGACATCACGGTTCTCTTCGACGGTGAGACCGCCACGTTCTGGACCGGGTCCCAGTTCCAGACGGTGGACCAGATGGTCGCCGGCACGGTGCTCGGCCTCACCCCGGACAAGGTCGCCATCAACACCACATGGGCCGGCGGCTCCTTCGGCCGGCGCGCCCAGCCGGACAGTCATTACTTCGCCGAAGCGGCCCTGATCGCCAAGGCAAGGCTCGAAGCCGGTCACGCGGCCCAGCCGATCAAGGTCGTCTGGACCCGGGAGGATGACATCAAAGGCGGCTACTACCGGCCCATGGTCGCTCACAAGGCCCGCGTCGCTCTCGATGAAAACGGCAACGTCACCGGCTGGCACCACCGGGTCGCCTCCAAGTCGATCATGAAAGGCACGTCCTTCGAACCGTTCATGATCAAGGACGGTGTCGATGCCACAACAGTGGAAGGGGTGGACGAACTGCCCTATGAATTGCCGGCGTTCCAGGCAGAGGCCCACAATGCCGAAACGCCGGTGACCGTCCTGTGGTGGCGGTCTGTCGGGCACACCCACACGGGCTATGTGGCCGAGACCATGATCGACCGTCTGGCAAAGGAGGCCGGCGAAGATCCCCTCGACTACCGCCTGAAGCGGATCAAGAAGGATCAGCGCTATGCCGGCGTCCTGAAACTGGCCGCGGAAAAGGCCGGATGGAAGGACCCGCTGCCCGATGGCCGCTACCGCGGCATTGCCGTGGTGAAATCCTTCAACTCCTATGTGGCCGAGGTTGCGGAGATCTCCTTCCGCGACGACGGCACCGTGAAGGTGGAGAAGGTGGTCTGCGCCGTCGACTGCGGCATTCCGGTCAATCCGAAGAACATCATTGCCCAGATGGAGGGCGGCATCGGCTACGGCCTCGGCGCCATCCTGCGCAATGAGATCACCATGACCGACGGCGTGGTCGACCAGGAGAACTTCGACACCTACCTGCCGATCCGCATGACGGACATGCCGGACATCGAGGTTCACATCGTCCCTTCCACGGAAGCACCGACAGGCGTCGGCGAACCCGGCACCCCGCCGATCGGCCCGGCCGTCGCCAATGCGATTGCCGCCGCCAAGGGCGAGTGGATCACCGAGCTGCCGCTGTCGAAACACGGCCTGGCGTAAAAAGCCTCACCGGAAAGCAACACAAGGGGGCCGCCCATCGGGCGGCCCCAGACTGCTGACAAACCCCTGGCGTTAGCCGGGGGTTTTTGATTCAC